>CEVQ01037024.1_pt1 | contig 11364 bp, 10 predicted proteins | sample 356551 | NCBI WGS metagenome assembly CEVQ01 (sample SAMEA2623756, study PRJEB7988) | marine metagenome | biome: marine biome (ENVO:00000447); feature: mesopelagic zone (ENVO:00000213); material: "saline water (ENVO:00002010), including plankton (ENVO:xxxxxxxx)" | depth 250 m | reverse complement strand
AGAAAAGGCAAGAATTTCATCCATCTTAATCCTCAATATTCTTTAATCTTTCTGACACTATAATAATAACAAATACCTACCACTTAAAGATATTCTGTAATAAAATGTAGTAAATACAATTTTATAAGATTATATTATGGCTACAATACGTATCATGTATTGGAAAGAAATCCCAGTACAAATTCAAATATTAGACGGTTCTAATAGCAAGTCAATTCCATTAGCCTCTCGATTTCAAGAAGGGGTGGATGCTATAGCAATGTTTGATGGGTCTGCTGGAACTGATGCCTATTTAGATTCTTGGCATTGGGGTAAAGAACAAAATATAACAACAAATATTGAAACTGAATCCAAAAATTTAGCTGACCAATATAATAAGAATTTCCCAAATGACTTCGTCAAACGTATTCGTGATTTGCATAGATCTGGAACTCGCAAACCATCACCAGGTGCAGTAGACCACTGGCTAAACTAAGAAAAAACCATTTAATAAAATAATGAATCTATTAACTGCAATATCCAACTCATCTATCTTTATATCAGATGGAGCTATGGGAACAAATTTACAATCTCGAGGCCTCGAAGCTGGAGGGTGTCCTGAATCATTTAACTTGCTCCATCCAGACATAGTATCTAATATTGCAAAAAGTTTCTTTGATGCAGGTTCCCAAATGGTGTTATCTAACACATTTGGCGCAAATCGGTTTATGTTAAAAAAATATGGTTATGGAAATAAAGTTAGCGAATTCAATTCACTTGCTATCAAAAATGCTTCAATCCACAAACCAGATAACGGATTTGTGCTAGGAGCTATCGGACCAACTGGTGAAATCCTTCAATCTAATGGCGGATTAATTGAAGATGCTGAAGTTCTCGATGTATTTACAGAACAAACATCAGAATTATATAACGCTGGGGCTGATGGAATAATTATTGAAACTATGATTTCTACTGAAGAAGCATGCCTTGCCATTAAAGCTACAAAGGCTACTTCTAACTTGCCAATATTTACAACTATGATGTTTAGTAAAGGTCCTCGTGGTTGGTTTACAATGATGGGAGACACTCCTTCTAAGGCTATATTACAACTAGAAAATGCTGGAGCTGATGTTGTGGGAGCCAATTGTGGTAATGGGATTATCGCTATGACGGAATTAGCACAATTAATAAGAGACTCTACACAACAGCATACATTAATTCATTCTAATGCCGGGATACCATCAATACGTAAAAATGAATTGATTTACCCAGAATCACCACAATATATGGCTAAGGGATTTCTTAAAATGAAAAACATTGGAATTAATATTTTAGGAGGCTGCTGTGGTACCACTCCTGATCATATCAATTTTCTCTCCAAAGAATTGAAAATATAATTAAATCAGATTACTATATACAAATACATTATTTAACATTTCATAAAACAGCATATAATGAGTAAAAAACTTAGCATAGTACAAGATACTATACAGAAATATGGTAATTGTGAAAGCCTAATTTCGATAGATCCTAATTTCAATGAAATATCTATTTCTCTCTTTGTAAAAGATAATATCGCTACAGTTTGGTCTTTCAGTCATAAAAAAGGGGTCGATCAGCGAATAGAACAAATACGAGATCAGTTAATTCATTTAGGAGGAATGATACCTGTTCCTGAGACTCATAATCAAGCACAGTTTCCTAATGGAGAAATGTATAAAAGACCACTAAAGTTTTTAATAAGACAAGCAGTTGAAAAACCGCCGGATTTCAGACATCCCACCGGACCAATTACTATAAAAGATCTCCGCTCTCCATTAACAATTGAGGTAATACCCCAAGAATCTTCTGGAGGTTGTGTTTATGAAGTAATAACTATAGGAGAATACAAAACTGCTGAAATACGAAAACGTGCTATCATTCAAGGGTTAGTTCGTTATGGTGATATGGAAAAAATTGAAGCTACCAAAGCAATTTTCCCTAATAGCTATAGGCGTGATGAACTTGTCCGCATTGTACTTCCTTATGCACGTAATATTACAGGTACTCAAGATATGCTAGAAGCTGATTCTATACGAGGACAAATGACTACTGGAACATTAGGGTTTTCTCCTCCAGTATAATTTTATTCAAAATATCAGATAAATTCCTACATTTAAGGAGTAAAAATGACTTTTATAGAAACTATGAACCCTAAAGAAAGGTGCCTGAATGCTCTCTCTGGGTTAAAAGTAGATCGTCCCCCAATATTGAACCCAACAAACGTAGCAACTGTAGAATTAATGGATCTTGTTGATGCTCCTTTCCCTGATGCTTGCAGAGATCCTGAGCTGAATGCACGTCTTGCTGCTACAGAATATACTGAGCTTGGTTTTGATTGTATTACTCCATATTTTTCTATAATACAAGAATCATCTGCGCTTGGTTGTGAAATTCAATGGGAACAAAAAGACAATTGGCCAACCGTTAGAATGACTAATCCCATTTGGAAAAACCCAGAAGATGTTATGATACCTCCTAATTTTCTTAAACATCAAGATTCTATTGCAATCATAGATTCAATCAAAATCCTTAAAGAACAATATGGAGAAGAAGTTGCAATTGTAGGTAAAACTATGGGCCCTTGGACTTTAGCCTATCACGTTTTCGGTGTTGAAAGATTTCTCTTAATGTCAATAGATAATCCTAAAGAAACTCTTGACTGTCTACATAAACTTAAAGAAATATCTGTCCTCTTTGGTGAGGCCCAAATCGATGCTGGGGCGGATGTTTTAACTTTTCCAGACCATGCAACTGGAGATCTTGTTAGTGGTAAATACTACGAAGACTTCTTACTCGAAATACACCAGGAAATGGTTGAAAAGCTACCTGTTCCTTTAATTTTGCATATATGCGGTAAAACAACAGACAGAATGGGATATATTGCACAATCAGGAATGGCAGCTTTTCATTTTGATTCTAAAAATGACCCCCAGGAATCAATGGATATTGTAGATGGTAAAATTCGTCTAGTAGGTAACATTAATAATCCAGAAACACTATATTCAAAAGGCCCAGCAGAAGTTCGTGCAGAAGTGTACCAGTGCATGGATGCAGGAGTACAAATGATTGCACCTGAATGTGCGATACCCTTGGCCACTCCTTTAGAAAATCTCTTAGAAATACCAAAAGCAGTCCGAGATTGGTGTGCTGACCATAAATGAAACAAGTACTTATACTATGAGTCAAAGTGTCAATCAAGCGTCTGATTTTATCATCATAGGTGAAAATATTCACGCAACACGTGTTTTGTTACGAAATGGTAAGAGAGCAAAAACACTCCCTGATACATCTGAAGTTGTTCCATTCATTAATTCATCGAACACAGAAGATCATTTAGTAGTACCTCCATGGTTTCGTGAAACTCAACCATACCAACAAAATCAAATCAAACATTTTATGATTGCATTTATGAATGGTATCAAGGGAAATGATCAAGAAAAAAATATTGCTTCGGAATATATAGGATACGAAGTTCGAAGACAAGAATCTGCTGGAGCACACTATTTAGATATTAATGTTGATGAAATTCACTATGATTTAGAAATACAAAAGCAAGCAATGAAGTGGGCTGTTTCGACAGTAGAAAGCTATTCTTCAATACCTCTTTGTATCGACTCATCAAATTCTGAAATTATACTCGCTGGACTCTCAGAATATAAAGGTAAAAATGGACCACCGATAATTAATTCATATGCCGTAGAAAGACCAGAAGTCCTTGAAATGCTAAAAGAATATGGTGGGAAAGTTATTACAATGGCTACAAGTGGTACAGGTATGCCTCAAAATTCAGAAGAGCGAATTGAAAATGCTAAAATCGTAATAGACAACCTTCTAAAAATTGATATTCCACTAAATGATATTTTCCTTGATGCTATCATTTTCCCAATATCAGTTGATCCTCAAAATGGTAACCGCTACCTTGATGCTGTAAACAAACTCAGAAATATATATGGAAAGGAACTCTATATTGGAATGGGGCTAAGTAACGTTTCTTTCGGTATGCCTAAACGAAAATTAATTAATTTAGCTTTTATTCACTTATGTATAAAAGCTGGTATTAACGCTGGTATTACCGACCCAATTCAAACAAAAGTTAATGACGCACTTACAATTAATCCTGAATCATACCCTATAAAATATGCCATTGATATGTTATTAGGTAAGGATGACTTTTGTATGAACTATATTTCTGCATTTAGAGACGGAAAGCTATAAATTTTTAAATGTATACTATTGTTTATAATTGACAAGCTATTTCGAGAATAATAATATTTTCATAACACATAAATATTTCCCTGGAATTTATTTTTAAAGGACTAACAAAAAATATGCCAATAACTAATCCCCAACTTGAATCTGAAATGGTACATATCGCTAAACCATCTGAAGTGGAACATATTCGTAAATTATTTAAAGATGCAGATCCATTAATGCAAGAAATCGCATATGCTCTAATTACTGGAAATGATTCTGAAGTAGGCACTTTGTCAAAAAAAGCTTTAGAAGAAGGATTTGATGCTAATACTGTACTTGACGATGGCTTGATTGCAGGAATGGCTATAGTAGGAATAAAATTTAGAGACAATATTATATTTGTTCCAGAAGTCCTTATTTCCGCACGTGCTATGAAAGCAGGAATGGCCCACATTGAACCAATTCTTTCTGCATCTGGAGTGGAACCAAAAGGCACAGTTGTGATGGGAACTGTAAAAGGGGATCTTCATGATATCGGAAAAAATTTATGCATCATGATGCTACGTGGTAATGGTTATGTGGTACATGATCTTGGCGTAGACACAAAATCTGAAGATTTTATCAATGCAGTTGTAGAGTATGAAGCTCCTATCATGGGAATGTCTGCTTTACTTACTACAACTATGCCTAATATGGGAAGAGTAATTGAAGCATTTGATGATGAAGGTTTACGTGAAACAGTAAAAATTATGGTTGGAGGGGCTCCAGTTACTCAAGAATTTGCCGAAGATATGGGGGCTGATGGTTATGGGAAAGATGCTATCTCCTGTGTAGACTTGGCTAACGATTTTATACAATCTGAAGAATATTAAAAAATGTATTCAGTTAATAAATCTCGCTATGAAAAAAGTCTGAAAAATTTATACACGATTTTTCAGGATATTTCTAAAACCACAAATCAAGTATCTAGACAACGATGTCCTTATAAAAACGTTAAATCAAATTGTACAGCTTCTTTTGGCTGTCGAAATCAAAAGAAAATCGTTAAATCCAATCAATATTATTTAAAATGTATTGGCAGTGACAATCTTAATTATCAGGATGCATGGCAAAATTCACCAATAACACCTGCTAGTAAGTAGCCGTCTTTATTAACAAATACTATTATATCTATTCTTGATAAAATTGGATAAAATCATAAGAATCCAATTAATATTATTTATTCTTTACAATCCAACAAACATAAGATTATGACTACAGATATACTAATACAACAATGCTAATACTTGGTAACAAAAAGGCAAAACTAGTAAACGGGAAAAACATCTTTGATTATGCAGATGACTTGAAAGTGCGTGTGCCAACTTCTTGTGGTCGTAGTGGTGAATGTCATGAATGTATAGTAGAAATCAAAAAAGGGTATGACAAACTAACGCAACCCACAAACAAAGAGTCTTTTCTTAAAGAGCCATATCGCTTAGCTTGCCAAGCTAAAATAGCTTCAACAGAAGAACCGATCGAAGTATCTGTTTTAAAAAGACAACCTCGAATCTTAGTAGATTCTAAAATATCTACTAATTACCCGCCTTTTTCTCCAGCAATTAAAAAAATTGGAAATTATGTGTTTTATAATGAAACACAAATTGATACTTATAAAGACTGTATTTACGGTCTTGCCATAGATTTAGGCACAACTACAGTAGCAATGAACCTTGTGAATCTTGAATCAGGGGAGATTTTAACTACTACATCATTTGAAAATCCACAAAAATTTGGTGGAAGTGATGTTATGAATAGAATTTCTTACGATTCAACTGAATTTTGCGGTGAGTTACAAAAAGTTATCATATCTTCAATCAATTTTGAGATTGGAGAACTATCGCGACGACTTAAATTTCATAGAAGAAGAATATATGAAATCGTTATTGTTGGTAATTCAACTATGAGAGACATCTTCTTTGGTTTAAACGTACAAACAATTGGAGAAAAACCATATAAGTCTACCACTGAACTAGAATTTGAAAAGGGTACGAAATCATCTACAACTCTTGAAACTCGTGCAAAATTAATTGGTCTTCGAATATTTCCTAACGCACCCATATATGGTGGTCCGCTAATTGGATGTCATATTGGATCTGACATAGCAGCAGGTATGGCTACACTCAATTTTGAAAAAAGCGAAAAACATATTATGCTGATAGATATTGGAACAAATACAGAAGTAGTAATCGGCAACAGCAATCATATAATTGCTGCATCATGTCCAGCAGGCCCTGCATTTGAAGGAAATGGTATTGTATATGGAATGCCTGGCTATGATGGTGCAATTGAAAAAATTAATATTGCTAACGGAACAGTAGAGTATCAAACGATTGGGGGAGTTGAACCTCAGGGCATTTGTGGCTCAGGATTAATCGACTTATTAGCTAATCTTAGAAATAATGATCTAATGAATCCTCTTGGAGTTTTTAAAGATAAATCAAATGAATATCTATTTGCACCAGAACATCACATGTCTCTCTCTCGTTCTGACATAAGTATCCTTGCACAAGCTAAATCAGCCAATTACTGTGGTCAATATATTGCCCTTAGATCTTATGGAATTCCTTTAAGTAAAATAGAAAAACTATATTTAGCCGGTGGATTTGCAAATTATATTTCTATTGATAACGCTATTGATATAGGTTTCTTGGCTAATATAGACCCTTTACGTATTGAAAAAATCGGTAATTCTGCACTACATGGTGCAACTATCTTATTGCTTTCAAAAGAAAAACGATCTTCCATCGAACAGCTTGTACCAAAAATTGAACATATTGAACTCGAAACTACACCAGATTTTTTTGATATCTTTGTAGAAGGATGTCAGTTCAAACCAATGATAGACATCAAACAATAAACATCAGGAGGTATTTATGAATCCAACTGTACTTATTACTGATTACGTATGGCCATCGATAGATGCAGAAAAACGTATATTGAAAGAAATTAATGCAAATATTTTAATTGCCCCTACAAGTGACGAGTCAACATTAATTAAAATGGCAACTAAAGCAGACGCTATAATTACATGTTTTGCAAAAGTAACAGACAAGGTTATTCTCTCTGCAAAAAACTGTAAAATAATTAGTCGTTATGGAGTAGGTGTTGACAATATTAATGTTGACACAGCCACAAAAGAAAATATTATCGTAACTTATGTGCCAGATTATTGCATACATGAAGTATCCGATCATGTCCTATCAATGATGTTAACATGGAACCGTAAAATCCTTAAACACCATAACCAAACAAAAACTCAAGGATGGAGTAGTGTGTCGTTGAATGACAGAATAATGCGTCTTAACGATAAATATCTAGGGATAATTGGATATGGCAGAATTGGCAAAGCCGTTGCGTCAAAAGCTAGTGCATTCGGTTTAAATATATTAGTATATGACCCTCTGATTTCAGAACAAACACAAGATTCATTGGTAACATTTGTATCACTCGAAGAACTACTAAAAAAATGTCATTTCATAACTTTACACGCACCTCTGTTAGAAAACACAAAAGATTTAATGAATGAAGATCAATTTTCTCTTATGAGGCCTGATGCTTTTCTAATTAATGCTGCAAGAGGTGGATTAATTAATGAAAAGGCCTTATATAATGCTATTACTTCTAAAAAAATTGCTGGCGCCGGATTAGATGTACTAGTAGACATTGACCCACCTCTTGATCATCGCATTATTAATCTCGAAAATGTAATTATCACTCCCCATACCGCTTTCTTTTCACAAGAATCTGTCATTGAGTTAGAAGAAAGAGCTGCAAAAGAAGTGGTACGTGTAATTAAAGGAGAAATGCCAGAAAATATTATTAACCCTGCTATTATAAGTACTTCAAGAGCAAATCTAACAACTAAATAATTGTATTTGACTCTAAGAATTTGGCTAACCAAACATATTTGCTATAGTAAATCTATAGCCTCTGTGTTAGAATACATCTAATTTGATAACGTATAAATAATGAAAACTAGCAAGGTTAAGGCCTGTTTTTATCATTGATTGTATGTTACTGTAATCGTATTATTATAGAAGTAGAACCTTTCTCTCTTAGCAGGAGGAACAAGAAAAAATGACCAAATTGAAATTAATATTATCAATCTCTCTTATTATAGGTATAGCTATTCCGACACTACATGTGTATGCTGCGTCAAGCACAACCGGGACTGCTATTATATTTGACTCACTTTCAAAAAGTGATGCGATTGTTTACTCAATCGAAAATGCTGTTGCTCCAGATAGCGGTAAAGAGTTAGTTGGATGGCTAGTATCAGATGATGCAAAAACCAATAAATCTACTGGTGCAATGACTGTTTCTGATACCGGTGCAATTGCCCATACTTTCGACCAATCATCGAAAGGCTACAGTGGTAGTAATTTACTGGATTCTTTTGCAAGTATAGTAATCACTCAAGAGACTATCGGGTCTAATCCTACTACACCATCAAGTAGTATCGTTCATTCATATTCAGTACCATCAGGATCTATTTCTCATATACGTCAATTAACCGCCGATTTCACTGCAATAACTTCTGAGATAAACATAGCTATTACCGAAGCTTCTAAAGCTCCTGGATCTTCATCTCTTGCCGCAGGAAATCAAGTGTTAGAAAAAGTGGTTAATTCTATTGAAGGTCCTAACGGTTCACAATATGGCGATCTTGATAAAAATGGAACCACAGAATCTGTTGGAGATGGCACTGGACTTTTAGCTCACTTATCAGCTGCAACATCAGCAAAGGCTATTAGTGGTGCTGGAGGAAATACCACAGTTGATACTCACGGTAAACTAGTAGACACTAATACCGGAAATGCAAATTCTTTACTTGCTCAAGCTCGTGACGAAGCTATTGCACTTAGTTCTGAAACTAATTTAACTATCTTTAAGCTTAATGCTGCCAGAATTGCAGTCCTTTTGGAAAATGCTCGTGATGGGATAGATGCTGATGCAAGTGGAACAATCGAATCAACAACTGGCGAAGGTGCTGTTAGACAAGCTTATGTAGAAACACAAAAAATGGCTACTTTCAATATAACAGAAGCTGCAGCTGCTCCAGTTACACCAGTAGTTGAGGCACCTAGTGTTGGAGACCAGCTTGTTCCTGTATCAATTAACTTAGTGCTAGCCTTTGCTGCGTTATTATTAGTACTGGGTACTGGATTCTTATTAACAAGAAAACATAATCTAAGCTAAGTATTTTTTTGTACATAACTTAGTCCCCAAGTATATTAATAGTTATTAATGCTATTGATTTATTGTTTTGCTAATAATGTAACTCTAATTAATCTAACCAAATATTCATGTATGCTACACACATTTTCTCCAATAACGAAGTCATCTGCCTCCAATACACCTGCGACATATGCAAAGGTGAAATGTTAGAAATTCAATGCAAGCTTATATGTAAAAAATGCGGTTATGCCAGAGATTGCTCAGATCCATAATTTAGAAATTATTACATAAAAAAATTGATTTCTATTTTCATAATGCAAAAAGTGGTTAGTCTGGCCAATATCATTGTATAATTTAATAGACAGATTAATAATAATTAAGATTTAGGAGATCTATATTGAAACTTACTGGTTCACAAATGGTATGCGAATCCTTAATTCAAGAAGGAGTTGATGTTATTTTTGGACTCCCTGGGGGAGCTATATTACCCCTATATCAAACCCTACCTGAATATCCAGATTTACGTCACATATTAGTACGACACGAACAAGGTGCAGCTCATGCTGCAGATGGATACGCTCGTGCCACAGGTAAGCCTGGTGTTGCATGGGCAACTTCAGGTCCTGGAGCAACAAATCTTGTCACTGGCATTGCAACAGCTCAAATGGATTCTGTGCCATTAGTCCTAATAACAGGACAAGTAACACGTGCTGCTATTGGATCTGATGCTTTCCAAGAAACAGATACTACAGGAATTACATTGCCAATAACTAAACATAATTATCTTGTTATGAACGCATCTGATATTCCCAGAATAATTAAAGAAGCATTTCACATTGCATCTACTGGCAGACCTGGTCCTGTACTAATAGATATTCCTAAAGATGTACTACAAGAAATGGCAGAATTTAAATACCCTGAAACTTTAAATTTACCTGGATATAAACCAGCTACAGGAGGTCATCCTTCACAAATTACTAAGGCTTCATCTTTAATAAATCAATCCAGGAAGCCAGTCATATTAGCTGGGCATGGAATTATTATTTCAAATGCATTCAACGAATTAAAAGCTCTAGCAGAAAAAGCACAAATCCCTGTTATTACAACATTGCTTGGGATCAGTTCTTTCCCAGAAGATCACCTACTTTCTGTAGGGATGCCTGGTATGCATGGAGTTGCTTATGCAAGTTTAGCAATTGAGGAATCTGATTTGTTAATTGCTGTAGGTATGCGATTTGACGATAGAATTACAGGCAAACCTAGTGCTTTTGCTACAAATTCAAAAAAGATACACATAGATATAGATCCATCTGAAATAGGGAAAAATGTCGATGTAGAAGTTCCTATCGTAGGTGATTTAAGAATTGTTCTAGAAAAACTAAATACAAAAATTAAACCAAATACTCACAAACAGTGGCTCTCTCAAATTGATGAATTAAAATCTAATCATCCTTCACTTGATATTCGTGATACTAAAAAATTACTACCTCAATTTGTTATAAAAGAATTATGGGAAGCTACAAAAGGTGAATCTGTCATCGTAACAGGTGTGGGTCAACATCAAATGTGGGCTGCTCAACATTATCAGTATACAGAACCTAGAACATGGATCACATCAGGTGGATCTGGTGCAATGGGATTTGAAGTTCCAGGTGCAATGGGTGCTCAAGTAGGTGCTCCTTCAAAAGTTGTTTGGTCCATTGCTGGTGATGGTGGTTTTCAAATGACTATGGGAGAAATAGCAACCATGGTTGAAAATAAGATCCCTGTAAAATTTGCAATTATAAATAATGGAAATCTCGGAATGGTGCGTCAATGGCAAGAATTTTTCTATAAAAAAGATTATGTAGCGACTATATATAAAAACAACCCTGACTTCACTAAATTGGCAGAAGCATTTAATATTCTTGGTATAAGAGTAACTCGTAA
>CEVQ01136714.1_pt1 | contig 11421 bp, 7 predicted proteins | sample 356551 | NCBI WGS metagenome assembly CEVQ01 (sample SAMEA2623756, study PRJEB7988) | marine metagenome | biome: marine biome (ENVO:00000447); feature: mesopelagic zone (ENVO:00000213); material: "saline water (ENVO:00002010), including plankton (ENVO:xxxxxxxx)" | depth 250 m | reverse complement strand
GGTTCTCTTCTAGCGATGCTCAAACTCAAGGGTGGCGTGGAAATTTTCGGTAAGTGGATTCGTACACCTACTTGGGGCCCTGAATGGTTGAATCCAATCAAGGCCATCTTGTTCTTAGGAACTCTAGTTCTAATCGTCCTAGCGATTGATGATCCTACCAATACCGATTACCTCTACGCGATAATTGGAATTTCTTGTCTCCTAGGAATTCTACTCGTCCTGCCTATAGGCGGCGCTGATATGCCAGTCGTCGTCTCTTTGCTTAACTCGCTGTCTGGAATCGCCGCCGCATTCACCGGTTTCATTATCTCAAACAGCGTCCTCATCGTAGCCGGTTCACTCGTCGGCGCAAGCGGTCTAATCTTGACTTTCATCATGTGTAAGGCGATGAATCGACAACTCAAGGATGTCCTGTTCAAGGCCTTCGGTGGCTCGGATAAGGAACAGGTAACACGCACTAAGGTAGGCAGCGATGCCGACGAGGTAGCTATGATGATCGATGGTGCCCAGAAAATCATAATTGTCCCTGGATACGGTATGGCGGTTAGTCAGTGCCAGCATCAGGTGAAGGAATTTGCTGACCTAGTCTCGGAGAAGTTTGAAACTGAGGTAAAGTATGCAATACACCCTGTTGCCGGACGAATGCCGGGTCACATGAATGTGTTATTGGCCGAAGCAAATGTCCCGTATGAACAATTAATCGAAATGGATGAAATCAACCCAGAGATGCCAGAGGCAGACATTGTTTTGATTATTGGAGCTAATGATACTTGCAATCCTGCAGCAAGAACTGGAGAAGGTCCATTAGCAGGCATGCCGATTATCGATGCCGATGTGGCCCGCACCGTTGTAATCATCAAGAGAAGTCTATCTGTTGGCTATGCAGGTGTGGATAACGATTTATTTTACATGGACAAAACCATGATGCTTTTCGGCGACGGAAAGAAGATGATGAATGAACTCAACGCGGCGGTAAAGGAGTTGTAAGTAGCAACGCCTCCCAAGGGGAGGCGAACAAGCAATGGTTATGTGTTTGACGAGACCGCAAAGAATACAGGAAGTCATTAAGATGGGTCGCTCAACGAGACTTTTGGTGGCGATATTACTAGTAGGTTTACTCGCCATACCTGCTTTCGCTAATAGTGGTGGACCACCATATCTCAATTCAGAGGAGGATGGAACTCAAACCGTCAAGTATGGTTGCACTTGCCATGGTAACGAGGCACCAGGTGATAGAGCGGTAGTGATGATCTCAGGAGTTCCAGTAATGTACGAACCCGATACTGCCTACGAAATGGTCGTTACAGTAGCTGACTCCGTAACCCTTGCCGATGCTGATGGTAACACGAAAGCAGGCTTCTTGATTACAGATAATGGCGGGGGGTCTTTTTCTTGGGCTACTACTGAAGATATTAGGGAGGCCGATGATGACCCCACAGCCATTTCTCACAGCGCTATTGGCAACGGTGTCTGGACTTTCACATGGACCGCACCTTCAGAAGATATTGGAACAGTTCATTTCAGTTTAGCCGGAAATTCTGTAGATAACAGCGGCCTTCCCGACGAAGGTGATTATTGGAACATCCTCAGTTTTTCGATTAATGCTCCAGGGTCTATTGTAGAAGGTGATAGTGATGCTACTTTGCAAACTCGAACCATCGCTGTTGGCGATTACCAGACACTCTTCGTCTTAGAAGAAAGTGAGGCGGAGAAAGAAAAAGAGCGACAACAGCACCTTTCTGATGCTGTGTTTGAGAGTGGTAATATGTTTTACTGGACCTCCTTGACGGCTCTAATTGTAGGTGCTGTATTCCAGCGTGAGATTATGGAAAGACGATACGGACCCGGCCCAGAACATCTCGCTATGGAATTGGCATACCCTCAGGCAATTCGTCGCGGCGTTGTCGCAATTTTGGCCTTCTACTTAGCAGTTGATTGGATATCCAATGGGGGTCAGCACGATTTCATGATTGGCTGTGCTTGGTTCATCGCCGCTTGGGCTTCATACGGAGTTTACCGAACTGTGCGTTCCGCTCAAGCAGAACCAACCGTCCAAGACGTGATGTGAGATGGATAACACTAACCTAGCTGACCGGAAGGTTCCGGTCGCTAGCCACTTAGACGACCTACATGTGATTATTCGCAGGACTGCATTTGTCTTCCTAATTGCTTTAGGGATTTCTACAATTTGGATTGAAACTATCCTGATCGAATGGGCACTGTCTCAATCTCCTTCTGGCGCATTGTCGGTATATGGGCCATACGATTGGATAGAGATGAGATTCGCTGCTGTAATCATCATAGCATCGGTAATTTCGCTACCATTTTTCTCGCTAGATTTACGATTTTTTGCTAGTTCGGGCCTTCTTCCGGCTGAGAAAAGATGGCTAGATTCATACTTGATTGTGAACGCAATCTTCGTTCCAATTATTCTGTATTGGGTATGGTTTATTATGGTTCCAAATTATATTGAAGCGGGTCTCCAAATTGATTCTATTTATGGGGTAACGCCAAGATACGATGCATCAGAGATTTTTGCTTTGGCGAGTGGCCTTTCATGGATATTGATACTCACATTCACCTCAACATTATTCCTATCTCTGTCAAGATTATTTGGTTTGGTTGAAGAGGGTCGTAGCAGATTTCGAAACAGGGCCCTAGCAATTGTCGGAGGGCTACTAATCTTGACTTTGCCAGAGGTCTTCGAAGGTCTTCGTATCTTGATTGCAATTCTGGTTATGATTTCGACTGAAGCAATTTCTCGAACAGCACCTGATGGACCACTGGGCTCACGGAATCCTGTGTTTCAGCAGGTGATTGATAGAGATGGTCGAGGGCAACGAATATCCTTAGTAGATTGCTCATGTGAAGGCGCCTGTCCTTCATTTAACAGGGATTGGCTGGGCCAAGAAATTGCAGTTTTACAACCACGTGCTCTGTGCTTGGATACAAATGAGCAAATTGCACTGATAGAGCTCATGAGACGTAATGGCGTCAACCGTTTGACAATTACTGGATGTAATGGCAATCCATTACCGTCTAAGGTCCGTACTTTTCTAGATTCAAATAATACTCAATTGGATGGACTTAATTGGTTGGACGAACCCAATTCGGGAGAAGATGCTTGGAGAAGGCAATCTCTGCAATTCTATTCAGCAGATTATCGAAAGTTGCCATGAAATTGAAAACTATGAAATTGAATCATTCACAGTTCAATAATCCGTTCCCTTCAAGGGAACGGAGATTCCCGTTGTTGTCATGAGAGCCCTCAGAGCGGTGCTCGCGGCGCTATTGTTGCTAGGTGCTCTGTCAGTCTATTTCAATTCCGATAAAGTAGACGATTGGGCCTCTAATCAAGCAATCGGTGGAGACGATGAGGGCCTTTCTCTTCTGGGTATTCAGACAGAAGAAAAATGGTTAGTATTGCAAGTCGAATTTCCAAATAGCCCATTTTCATCTTCAATGGCTTCAAACCTCCTAATTGGAGACGGTTCTGCTGAGGAATATATTGACCAGATGACAGCAGGTGAATCCACACTATCTGTTACATTGTTTGATGAAGTCTGGCAAGCCCCTCACGGAGTAAAAAAGTGGGGTGAAGACGTTGCAGATGAGAGGGACCATGGTGCAGATGGTAATGGAGCTGAGACTCTGATGCGAGAAGTCGCCGAGGATCAATTACAGAATGAAGACCTGTCAAGTTGGGATTTGAACGGTGATGGTGTAATTGACCGAATACTCATCCTCCATTCTGCACAACCACAGGAAAAAAATGGAGGAGCTAATTCCCTATGGAGTCATTTCACGGGTATGCAAGAACCGTTAGAAATCGGTGATTGGACCTTTGAACATTTCACAATCGCCTCAGTACATTCGGGATTAGGTACGGTTGTCCATGAAATGCTACATCAGATGGGTGCACTAGACTTGTATGATGTCCATAGTGACTTGCCCACGAGTAATTGGAATGGAATCGGTGATTGGGGAATAATGGCCAGCGGCAACTGGAACGGCAATGGCGCAATGCCGGCTATGCCTTCCTCTTCTACAATGGATTTGATTGGAGTTGATAGGGGGATCTTAATCACACAAAATATCGATTCTACACATAACATTACTGGAATCACTAATGGTGGTTCGTATCTAGAGGTGCCAATTGCACCAAATGAGTGGGTACGCTTCACGCTTAGGGTTGATTCAGGTTTTGACTCAGCCCTCCCTGGTCATGGTGTTTTAGTAGAAATTCAAGACAGAAATAATGGTGATGAGAGTAACAATCTTGTCAACACAGATCCCGATACCGCTTGGCTGAAGATTATCGAAGCCGACGGAGATGCGGCTTTGGAAAGGGGGAGAGACAGTGGGGACCCCGCTGATGCCTTTGCAGAAGGTAGTCAATTAGGGGCCAATGGCATGGAAATTCGGGATAGCCGAGGCCGATTGGTTCAATGGGCGGCTACTATCGTCTCAATGAACTCTGAAAGTGCAACAATTAGTTTTGATTTCCCAGAAAGCCCAACCTCCGTCGAAGTACTTCCTCCTCGAGGACCATTGGAAATACTTGGCCTTGAATCGGTTTATGCCACAGTTGTTGCAGAAAACCCATGCCAGCTAAATGTTGATGTATATACTTCGTCTAACTCTGATGGTGTTGCCCCAAGCGTAATTTCAATCGAGGAGGGCGTATCCACAATAGAGTTAGTTTCTCCAAGCCAAATGGGTCAAAGTTCAGGTTACTTGAGGGGCTCAGTTGGGTGTGAAGGTGAAGAGACATGGCACATAGATCTCGATTGGTATTCAATTGGTCACAGAATTACTTCCGAGCACCTTACTGCAATCATTCCATGGGATGAAAATTCTCAGGTAACTCTCTCAACATCATGCTCTGGCGAGGGCTCACGCTCTTACTCAATCGCAGTTGAAGGCGCTCTTTCCCGAATAGCTAGTGTTCCAACTCAAGGAGAATTACAGTCTTGCCCTAATATTGTTCTCGATATTGCCCCCGATGGATTATTGACTCCTGGAATGATCGCCGAGGGCGAACTTGTTTTTGTTGATTCATTTGGTCTTGAACAGAGAGTGCCGGTGACTCTTACCGCCCAATCATCGTTCAACGGAGACAGTCCGCTTTCTTGGTTAGTGCAACCTAGTAATGCTATCATGCTCATCCTCATCTTACTTGCAATTTCATTGGTAACAGGATCTACCCCTAAACCAAAGACAGAAAATTCACCCGTAAAGGATGAAGATGAATTTCGAATATTTTGAATAAATCAACGTTTACTTGGGTTTGACCAACGCAAATCAGCAGGCGGTCTTGTTATTGCTAGGTAATTCCAAGAATCTCCTTGTCTTACAGGATGTAGCCAAATTTTATTCACCCCAGAAGCAAGCCTAGAGGCCAGACACGCCCCAGTCCAATCCCTTGGAGCGTCTTCTGGTAAAACAACTAGGAAAGGAGCATGATCTTCGCCTAGGGGCTTGTCATAACATCTCCATCGACTTCCATACTTGAACCCAGGACGCATGACGAGACCTCGATTTAGTAAATCAGAGAGAATCATTGCACCCTCCGAAAGAGGAGTTAATCCTTGTACAATTTCGCAAGCGATTGAATCCAGATGAATACCTGCTTCTGTTGGAACTCCTAACTGTTCAATATCCCAATTTTTGGAAGTAAATAGCATTCCATCAGCTGATGATATACCTCCTGATAAACTTGCCAAAGATTCCAATGCTTGGTTGCTTTGAAACGAACCGCTAGGCGACTCATCAGATAGATTGTAAGTGACCACACTCAATTCTTCATCTACAACCAACACTTCTGGTATCCTTGCAGATTTTCTAACTTCAATCGCCCAATTATGTAGTTCCGTAGCATACAGTTTGTCCGACTCATGAAACCACCTTACTTCAGCAACAGCTTCACTATTTCTTGGATGAGTATTTGAGGGCCATCTGGCAGCCCATGATTGTGGTTGAATATTATGGGAAAACTGTTCCATATTTTGCATAAGCACAATTTTGTTCCCTGGAACTCTGAGGGCCTCTAGTACAGAATATTCTTGCAACAGCAAAGAGTTCTCTGAAAGGGCATTTATCATCCAATCACCAGTGGGCAAATCCAAATTTCTATGGTGATGAACGAATATTGTTTCAACAGGAGATAATTCTAGTGAACCATCGTTTGAAGGTCTTCCAATAGCTGATTTTTGCCACAACCTTTCGGCGGCTGAGCCGTCATAGATCCAACTCGAAGCAATACCGGCCATACCCTGCCGAGTGAACTAGTTCGCTTGAGTTCGTCGGTCATCATTTGACTTTGCTACACCCCCAAAACTCATTCGTGTCCTGTTCCACGAAGGAACATGGCCATTGACGAGGATACAGTCTCCCGCACCGAAGAATTGCGTCGACTACGCTCCTCTCTAGATGCTATGAAGGGGACTCAAGTGACACTTTTGGGCGATGTGATGTTGGATAGATATCACCACGGATATGCGAATAATCTGAATTCGATAGCACCAGTTCCAGTTCTCAAGATCTTTCAAACCGACGAGAGTCCAGGTGCCGCGGCACATATTGCACGTGGTCTCAACTCCATTGGTTTGAATGTCGATTTCCACACTTTTGTGGGAGACGATAGAGAAGGCAGAGCGATTGTCGATATGTTGACCGAAGACGGAATTTCAACTAGTGGGATAGAATCGGTCTCTAATAGGCACACACTTGTGAAGATCCGTTTCTTTGGGAGTAGGGAAAGCCTACTCGATGACAGTCAAATTTTACTACAGGCGGACAGAGGCCCCCTTGAACCAATTGACAAATCAATGTCTGAGAAATTGACAAAAAATGCAATGAAAGCATTGGGTAATAGTTGCGCCTTAGTAATCTCCGATTACGATAATGGGGCGGTTACGGTGTCTAGTGCATCAACGTTGATTTCTGCGGCAACTAAACAGGGTATACCTGTGATAATTGATCCGAAATTGACTGGTTTAGAACGTTCTAGAGGAGCAACGGTTGTACTCGTCGAAATGAGAGGCATGGAATTGATGCGTCGCCGATTGGAGGCTACAGATTCCTCAACTGCAGCATCCGAACTTATCTCAAGTTACGATTGGGATGCTTTAGTTGTGTTAGGAGGTATCAATGGAGTTACTCTCTATCAATCAGAGGGGGAGACGCTGCATTTTGATTGCTCAGCATCCACACCTAAGCAACAAATTGGGTTACACGATGCAGCCGCAACAGCTCTTGCAGTAGCGTTGGGTAATGGTTTGCCGATGGAAGATGCAGGATTACTTGCGGCGGCGGCTTGCGATTGCATTCTGACCGCTGAAGCGAGTCAAGAATTCGTAGATATTGATACATTAGGCACTTGGTTAGATGAAATGGCTTGGCAAATGCAAATTTCCGAAAGATGACTTGAACACACTTGCATGAGGTTCAAGACGGTCTGGCTTGCCCAATCCAATGATGAAGCGGCACTGGGTGGCCATTTTGCTGTCTCTGACAGCATTGTTGCTGGTTTGCAACGGTGTTCAAGCTAGTTCCACAAACAGTGGTGACCCCGCCCTAATCAGTATAGACATAGAAAACGGTGAATATTCCATGGATTCAATAATTTTTTCAGGAATTATTGAGGATGATGTCGAACCGAATGAAGTTATTTGGCGAGTCTCAAAGGATGGCACAGTGTTTGATGGAGGCGATTTGACCACTTCACTCGAAGAAATCGTTTCTACGAGCAGTCGCCCACAATGGATCTGGTCATTTGAGTTGACATTTTTAGCTACAGGTGAATGCGCTTGTTATGTTAGCGTTCATACTATCGATGAAGATGGTATGGAAGTAATTGAAACCAGAGTAGTTTTTATGGTCCAGGAAAACACAACTGAACTAATCGGATTTTTGCTCCACGAAGATCAATCGGGAGCTCTAGTAGATTCTATGATTTCAATCAGCGGTTGGCTGGGAACTTATCCTGAGGGGGAAGTAGGTGTAGAAATCTCTGGGTCATTAACTCAGGGATTAATTCAATCACCTCAAACTCCCCAAGATTTTCAATGTGAATACTTAGACTTAGACGGAGATCAATCTACTACTTCTTCAGAGCTTTGGTATTCTGGTGGGAATTTTGAATTGGATTGGGACATCTCAGAAAAGTTAGATGGTTGGTTGGAAGTTCGGGTTTTGGGTTGTTCATTGGATCAGTATTTTGATGATTACGGGAAATCACACAAATTTTCAATCCGAGTAAACAATCAACCACCGGTAATCAAAATCTCTGGTATAGATTTTGCAATAGAAGACGATACATGGCATACTTTCGATGCGACACAGACAGAGGATCCTTATTGGGGACGAACGGATATGTACTATGTTTGGACACTTAGACGGCCATCTCACACAGGCTCTTTACCAATAGATGTGCAAATGGGTGATGACTTGAACACTTATTCAATATCCGGTACTCAATCAGGAAATTACACACTTAGCCTCACGGTTTATGACAAAGGTGGACTGTCTTCCGAGCAAGTAGTCAAGTTTGATATTGAAAACACAATTCCAGTTGCATCCTTGATGATTGATGGGGAATCAATTATTGATGGCCAAGAGGTAAGATTGTCAAATCCATCGAATACGCAATTAGATGCCACTGACAGTACGGATACTATCAACGATGCAGCCGGTTTACGATGTATTTGGCTACTAGATAACGTACCACTTTACGAAGGATGTGAACGTTCTTTTTCTTGGGTAGAAGGTGATGATTACCGAGCGATATTAACTTTGGAAGTGATTGATGATGATGGAGGGCTTTCGACTCTTTCAGTTGAATTAGTTCACCCTGACGAAGTCAAACCATTTCCAATGGCTTTGGTAATATTTGCATTAAGCGCTTTATTTCTAACTTATGCTATGGTCAGTAGAATGCGCGGAGATAATGAACAGCGTATACCGAAGTGGAAGCCGTAAAATCTCATCTAAATATTGTCCGATTTTTCTATCCCACAGTCCTAAGAACACCTTGCTTGTCGCAAAGGCGTGAGTAGTATGGCTAGCCTGCCTTTTGAAGAGTCTGAATATAGAGGACGACAGTCTCGTTTTCTTGCTCAGATTCCACAGGATAATTTGGTTTTAATTCCAACAAACCCAACTTCCGTGAGGTCTAATGATGTTCACTATCCCTACCGTGCTAGTTCATACATGCTCTACCTTTGTGGTTGGGCCGACTCGGGCTCTGTAATGATGGCAAAACACAATGGAGATGATTGGGTAATTTCACTTTTTGTCCAACCCAACGATACAACTTCAGAGATTTGGGAAGGAAGACGAATTGGAGTTGACGATGCGGCTTCAGGCTGGCCGATTGATGCGGCATATTCCTTATTAGAATTGAAGGAAGTCGTTACAGAATTTTTGAATGAATCAAATGGAGTATACTTGATTCAAAAATCAAATGACGAAATTGACGATTTAGTAAACGATGCATTGACCTCAAAGAGTAGGCAAAGGAATACCTATGGGATGGGCCCAGTTAGCATAGTTGACCCTTCATCAATTCTGGATGAAATGAGAATGTGTAAATCACCAGCTGAAATTGAAGTAATGCAAAAGTCCGCCGATATCGCCTCACAAGCCCATATCCTAGCGATGCAAAAGACTCAGGTTGATGTCGGCGAATGGGAGATTCAGGCCATAATCGAGGGATATTTCTTGTCTCAAGGATTTCAATGGAGTTACCCTTCAATTGTTGGCGGCGGCGATAATGCTACAATTTTGCATTACCATGCAAATAATCAAACCGTTGTTGATGGGGAATTAATTCTAGTTGATGCAGGATGTGAGGTTGATGGTTATGCATCGGATTTAACCAGAACTTGGCCGGTTAATGGTAAGTTTACTGATTCACAAAAGGAAATTTACAATCTTGTTCTCAAGGCTGAGTTAGCGGGTATAGAGGCCTGTAAAGTCGGAGTTCCTTGGAATGCCTCTCACAAAGCTGCTATGGGAGTTATTTCCAAGGGTTTGATTGAACTAGGCATTCTAGATTGTAGTTTTGAGGAAGCGATGGGCGAGAATTTGGATGGAAAAACACGCCAATTCTTCATGCATGGAACCAGCCACTCTTTAGGACTTGATGTGCATGATGTTGGAGTTACCAGACCTAGTGGTGAGGGTGATGGAAAATTGCTAGAAGAGGGTATGGTGTTAACCGTTGAACCAGGTCTGTATTTTGCATCTTGGCGCGATGATATTGAAGTCCCAGAGAAGTATTCAGGCATCGGAATCCGAATTGAAGATGATGTGCTTATCACTAAAGATGGTCCGATTGTTTTGACTTCCAAGTGCCCTAATGAAATTTCAGAAATCGAATCATTGGTTGGCTCCGGAGTGTGATTGCTTGGCCGATTGGCGAAATATTATCGAGAGACAGTTGAGTGAATATCCACCTAGGCTCTCTCTAGAGGAAGCCGCAATACTTTACGATGATGCGGACCAAAACGAATTGTTGCATGCTGGATTGATGATGCGCAGGAAACGGGTTCCCGGAAACAAAGTTACCTACCTCGTAGACCGTAATGTCAACTACACCAATGTATGCACAATTAATTGCCAATTTTGTTCATTCTATCGTCCACCAGGACACGAGGAAGCTTACACTCAATCTTCCGATCAAATAAGCGCCAGATTTTCAGAGTTAGAAGCAATTGGTGGGACTAGGGTTTTGATGCAAGGTGGAGTAAATCCAGATTTGCCGTTGGATTGGTATTTGTCGCTAATTGCAGAACTTAGGGCTCGGCATCCTTCTCTCGCTTTGGATTGTTTTTCCCCAATTGAAATTGAAGGAATTGCCGATGTCTGTAAAATTTCAACCAAGGAAGTGCTCAGGCGATTGAAACAGGCTGGAATGCATGGATTACCTGGAGGTGGGGCGGAGATGTTGGTGGATGAGGTTCGCCTCGATGTTTCACCAAAGAAAGGTAGCGCAGATAATTGGCTTAGGGTAATGGAAGAAGCACAGGAACTTGGATTAACTACTTCCGCTACAAATGTAATCGGTTTTGGGGAGAGTAATTTCCATCGTATTCAACATATGGAGAGAGTAAGACAACTACAGGACAGAAGTTTGCAAAGGGGTCTAACTGGCTTTACTTCCTTCATTGCATGGCCAGTGCAATTAGAAAACAATTCATTTGGAAAGAGAAATAAGGGTCAAAATAGAATAGAATTGGGTACTGGGGTTCATGAATATCTTCGTCATGTGGCTATTGCCAGATTATTCTTCGATAATATTCCACACATACAAGCATCTTGGCCAACAATGGGTATGGGGGTTGCCCAATTAGCACTCTTCGCTGGCGCAGACGATGCTGGTTCAACCATGATGGAGGAGAATGTGGTTTCGGCATC
>CEVQ01071526.1_pt1 | contig 11434 bp, 9 predicted proteins | sample 356551 | NCBI WGS metagenome assembly CEVQ01 (sample SAMEA2623756, study PRJEB7988) | marine metagenome | biome: marine biome (ENVO:00000447); feature: mesopelagic zone (ENVO:00000213); material: "saline water (ENVO:00002010), including plankton (ENVO:xxxxxxxx)" | depth 250 m | reverse complement strand
CATGGGGTTGGATGTTTGATTTTGCTGTAATGGCAACATTTGTTACTGTTTCTCTTGCCATTATGTTCGGAAGGAAATGGTTTAGAATTGCACCAGCAGGACCTATATTTCTTTCAGGCAGTGCAATTATTCTTGCATTAGATTCCTTTTTCCCATATGATACATTAGGTCCATTACAATACATTGTACCATATTTAGTTCAGGCAAATGTTTGGGTAATAACTGCCCTAGATCTTGGAATTGCCACTGGACGTGACAATCTTATGTTTCTAAATGGTGACTTTGGACCTTTTGCGCTCCAAGTATTTTGGCCCTCAGCAGGAGTTCACAGTATAATTATCTATTCGCTTGTAATGATGGCATTTCTCATCAAGATGAATATTCTCAGAAAACGTAAGATTATGTATTTTGTTATAGGTATAGCTGGAACAATTTTTGTAAATATGATTAGAATATTCTCGTTGTCGGTGTATGCACTAAAAGTAACAACAGATCCCGAAGCATGGGAGGAGTTTCATTCTGTAGCCGGAGAAATAATGTTTCTGCCGTGGCTATTTATTTTCCTATTAGTAGTAACAGCAATTGAAACAAAACGCATAAAAAAGTTAGAATCTAACCAGAACTCTCAAAAATAACTTGTAATACTACTTTGCCCTTCCATATCTGATAAATCTGAGATTCTGACACCTAATCTGCGTATTAACAACTCCTGTTCATCAAGAGCATCTAACAGTAGTTGTTCAGTAGTTTTTTCTAATTCTTCAAGATTAACTGTTGGATTTCTTAACATTTTTGATTTTGTTTTCATAGTTAAATCCTCATTGACAAATTGGATTCCAACTGATCTAAACATTTGGTGTTTATTTACCGATATATCATGAACTTGTTTACAAAGTTTTAACAAATTTTCCCGTAAAAATTCAAAGTTCTTTGAGTTTTTTTTGAGTGTTATTATCTTACTGAATTGAATAGATGGTTGTTTTTCTTTTACTGGTTCTAAATCAATACCCCGTGCAGCATTGTAAATATACGTTCCAGTTTTTCGACCAAATTTATTGGTTATCTCAAAAAAATCTAAGTTAAGCAAATCTTCTATTTTTTTGCAGTTCATTTCTCCCAGAACCAATTCTGTTTTTTTTCCTATTCCTGGAATACTTCTAATTTCTAATTTAGATAGAAAATTAACTGTATATTCAGGTTTGACAATTGTGAGACCATCAGGCTTTTCATAATCAGATGCAATTTTAGACAATAATTTATTGGGTGATACACCTATAGAACATGTCATTTTTAATTTTTGTCTAATTTCATTTTTTAATTGTTGAGCTATATGACCAGCATTTTGAAAATCATTTTTTGTTTTTAATGTAACATCAAGAAATGCTTCATCCCTTCCAACATATTCAAAAATATCTGCAAAACTTTTGATAATATCCATAGCGTTTGATGAAATCTGAGAGTAGTAATCAAAATCTGCTGGAAGAAAAACTGCATCCTGTCTATCTTTTAATCTACTTTTTGCAAATTTTATTGGTATACCGGATTTTACTTCATATTCCCTTGCTTTGTAATTTGCAGTAGCGATAGCACCACTGTCATCCCCCCTATCTGAAAAAATACACACTGCCACAGGCTTTGTTTTCAATTCAGGATTACGTATTTCTTCACATTGGGCATAAAAATAATCAAAATCAATATGAAAAATCACTCTATTTTCCATAATTAGTAATAATTTTTGAATACATATTACAATTTGGTCTATTAATACTCTAAATACCATTCATGTTTCTAAAAATTATGGTGGAACCTCTAGTTGCAAATAATGATGGTGTTAATGTGAAACCAGAATTAATGGAAAAAGAAAAACTATATCATTGTATTTTTAATAACAAAATAATTCTTGTTTACAAAGACCATCAGGATTTTCTTAATTGTTATGAGATTGAAGAAACTGATTTAGTAGAAAGGATAAAATCTGCTGCTGATCAAAATATTGATTCCATTTTAGAGGAATATATGGAAAAGACTAACCTAAAATCTAAATAAACCACATCCGTTAAATAATATCAGTAACATGGATAGTGAATCTAACAGTGATGCAGTTGACATATTATCTGAATTAGAATCTGATAATCAAAATATTCCAGAAACACCTAAAGAACAAAATCTCGTAGAATCTGAGAAAGCAGAACCAGATAATTCAGGCTCAGTAGATGAGAATAAATTAAAAACCAAACCAGATCAAAATGTTAGAAATGTAATTTTTATTGGTAATAAAACCATCATGACATATGTTAATTCAACATTAACTCAGTTATCGGCTACACCCATAGTAACAATAAAAGCAAGAGGCAAGAGAATTACTCAAGCAGTTGATGTCTCACAGTTTATTATGAAACGAATGAACTCTGTTGGCTACAAAATAAGTGATGTTAGAATTTCTTCTGAATCACTTGTATCACAGGACGGTAAAACCCGTAATGTGTCACTTCTTGAAATTGATATTTCCCATACTGATACCTAAATCTCTCGTAAAAACTCTATTCCAAAATAAATTAAAACTACTGTCAATGAAATAATAAGAATTTTGTAGTTCCTATTTGATAAAAAGTTAGTAGTTTTTGATGCGAAGAATGCTACTATGTAAAGCCATACATAATCCATCCATATATGAAAGAGAAATAGCACTATAATCCCAATAAATCCCCACAGTTCAATTGACTCTGTAATCAATTTGAAACCAATAGTTAACCACCATACAATAAAAAATGGATTTAATGCACTAAGGAAAATACCTGCTAATATTGGCCCTCTACTAGGCTTCAGATTTTTTTGAATATTTTTTTGGAACAAACTTCTTATCTGTAAACCTGCAAAAGCAAATATTCCTAATGCACCAACAATGGCAATAATAATTCTATACTCTGGAAAAATATTTGTTGTAAAAATTCCTGCGCCTAGTAAAATAATCAGTGGAAATTCTACAATTGTGTGGCCTAATGCAATTTTTAATCCTGCAGTTTTTCCTTCCTTAAGACCATAAATTATGTTAGCAGAAAATAATGGACCTGGAGACATGACACCTGACGCAGAAATTGCCACTACCATTACTGCAAAGCCTATTATTTCTTGCATTACTCTAACTATGTTGTGAACTGATAGAATTATCGGTAGATATTATCGCCCAAATCTTTAGCATCATCACTTGCCTGTTGGATTTGCTGTTCAATAATTTTTGATTCTTTTTCTAATTTTGTAAGGTTACAAGAAACGCCTGGTACAAGTTTACTTAAGACGTTACAAAGACTTGATGTTGCAGTAAAATCTGGAATTTCTTTATTAGAACTTACTAGTAAGACAATTACATCTTGACCAGTTAGCATTCCTTCATTAAGTAAAACACCTGGTATACCTGGTATTGTTGCGTTCTCTATAACTGTAATTCCAGCAGCAACTAGCTTACCTCTTGCATTACCTGTTGAAGCCACTCCAACTATTTCACGATTAATGTCACCTTTCACTGTTATACTGCTAATTATTGTAGAGCAATTTTTCTTCTTTGTCCAGTCTAGCATTAATCTTGCTGCAATCTTATGCAATGAAACATCAAGTGTTAGATAAGAGGAAAACACAGCCACTTTTAGTTCATTATTGATAAAAATACGTGTTGGGTAGTTTGGTATACCATTCTTGATTATACTAATTGGTGGAAATCGATCTGAATCAATTATTGCACCTAATTCAAACTGTGTTGTATTAATTAGAGATTCTGTCGCAATTGCACTAGTAAGCCCTGTTGATGGAAAGCCGTTAATTACAATTCCGCCATCTATGTTTATTGGAATAATTTCTTTAACTTCAATATCTGAACTCATACATTTGTATTGTATTAGCTGGTTATAATTTTTTAATTATTCATTAAGAAAACTTTAAACCATAAACAAAACACCATTTCCAACATGGTTGAAAAGATAAAAGTTGCATTAGTTGGTCTAGGAAATTGTTTTTCAGGTCTCATTCAGGGCATTGAATATTATAGGAAAAATCCATCCCAGCAGGTAATTGGAATAATTCATGATAAACTTCGTGATTATTCAATTCATGATATTGATTTTGTTGCAGGGTTTGATGTTGGAGAAAATAAAGTTGGAAAGTCAGTAAATGAAGCAATATACGAATTACCCAATATGGTAAATTGGATTCCAAAAGATGAGATGCCAAAGACTGATGGTAAAGTGTATGAAAGTCCTGCTTTAGACGGTGTCGGAATTTGGGTTGAGAATAAGGTAAAACCTATCCAAAGTAACAAAACGGAGTCTGAAATTGAAGAAGAGATTAAAAAAGTTATCAAAGAAACTGGAGTAGAGATTATTGTATCATATTTACCAGTTGGCTCCGAGAAGGCAACTCAGTTTTGGGCAAACATATGTCTTGAAACTAATACTGCATTCGTAAACTGTATGCCAGCTTTTATAGCATCTGATAAGGAATGGGCACAAAAATTCAAAGATAAGAATATTCCAATAATTGGTGATGATATCAAGGGTCAGGTAGGTGCAACAATAGTACATAGAACATTGGCAAGACTTTGTGATGAAAGAGGAACAAAAATAGAAAAAACATACCAGATCAATGTGGGTGGAAATACTGATTTTTTGAATATGAAAGAACAGGAGAGACTTGTAAGTAAAAGAATCTCTAAAACTGAGAGTGTACAGAGTCAGCTTACAGAAAGGTTAGACGACGAACAAATCTATGTTGGCCCATCTGATTTCATTCCTTTCTTGGGAAATACAAAATTAATGTTTATGAGAATAGAAGGTAGACAATGGGCAAATATTCCATATAATATGGAAGTTAGGCTTGAAGTTGATGATAAAGCAAATTCTGCAGGAATAGTGATTGATGCAATTAGACTAGCAAAGATCGCCTTAGATAGAGGAATGGGTGGACCTATAATACCTGCAAGTGCTTATCTCATGAAACACCCAATAGAACAAATGACTGACCCAGTAGCTAAAACTGAACTTGAAAAATTTGTCAGTGGGGATTAATTTCTAAATCTTGTAACATTACAAAGTTTATTCGTAAAGTCAACTAAACTTGTTAGCACTAATTATGCAAGTCAAAACATGAGAAATTTTATTGGTTCATATTAAAAAGGTGGAGATTTTTGGCTTCAAATCATTTGGTTTTAAAAATACTATTGTTGATTTTGAGCCAGGATTGATTTCTATTTCTGGACCAAACGGTTCAGGGAAAAGTAATATCTTGGACGCCATAATTTTTGCATTAGGGGAAAACAGACCTTCAGTAATGAGAGCACCTAGTCTAAGAAAATTAATTCATGATATTGAAGGAAGTAGCAGAAGAGGACCTAAAATGGCACGTTCTAGTGTCCAATTTGATAACACAGATAGAAGAATTCCAGTAGACTCTGATCTTGTAACAATAACTAGAGAGATGAGTGATAAGGGAGACAACATATACTATTTAGATAAAACTAAGGTTCAACGACAAAAAGTTCTTGAATTGATGGAACTTGCAAATGCTGGTTTAAACCAAATTAATGCAGTGCAGCAGGGAACTGTAACAAGAATTTCTGAGTTTACAACTGAGGAAAAACGTCAAGCTATTGAACAACTAATCGGCTTGGAAGCATTTGACGAAAAGAAGAAAGAAGCAGAAAAGCAATTATCTGAAGCCGATCAAAGATTAGCAATATCACTTGCCAAAATGGGTGAAGTTAAGAAACGCATTGATGATTTAGAAATAGAAAGAAATCATAAATTGCGATATGATCTCATTGAAAGAGAACTTAACCGTTTTCGAGCGATCTCAGCAGCAAGTAACCTTAAAGTGCTTTTATCCGAAAAAACGTCTAAAGAAAGAACACAGAACGCATTAAATTCTGAAAAGAAACATTTTGAAGAAGATCGAAGTACAGTCAAAAAAGAACGTTCTGACCTCCAAAAACAAAAAAATGAATTTATGGATGAGACTAATGCATATAATCAATCAAAATCTAAAATTGATACTAAGTTAAGTGACGTCAAACAATCTTTTGATGCAGCAGACAGTAGTATTATCACCAGCAATAAACGATTGTCTCAAATTAATTTAAGAATACCAGAATTAATACCACTTTTAAGTAATTTAGAAAATCAAAAAAAATCTTTTGATGAAAAAATTGAAGATCAGAAAAAAATTATAAATGATTTACGACAAAATAAACAAGAAACTGACTCAGCATCAGAAGCAATTACTTCAAGAAGAACAGAAATTCTAAAAAGACAATCTAATATTTCAAGCCAAAAACATGAGGTTGATAAAAAAATTTCTAATCTTACAAATAAAATAACACATGCCAAACTTTTGATAGGAAAAATTGATTCAGAAATTAATGATATAGATGAAAAATTATTAACTAATTCTAATAAAGAACAAAACTTTTCAATTAATCAGGATTATCTAGATAAACAAAAAATAAAATTAGAACGTGCAATATATAATCATAAACAAAGTATTGAAGAAATTAAAAAACGTATAATTACACATGAAGACAAGAAAATTAAATTAGAAAATGAAACAACAGAATTATTGTCATTGATTGATGCATCATCAAAAGGTGCTAACAAGTATGAAACAAAAATTAAATTTGTTAAAGGAATAATGCATGAGGATTATTCTATATCAAAATTAAAACATGATGCAGAGAATCTTGGAATTGAAGGATTAGTTTATGAAATTTTATCATGGAACAAAAAATATGAACGTGCAGTTCTAGCTGTATGCTCAGATTGGATTAAAGCAGTTGTTGTAAAGAATTTTGAAGCTTTAGTTTCACTTGCCCAATCTGTTAGGGAGAAAAAACTCCCTAAACTCAAAATTATTCCATTGGAGGAAATTCCAGATTTTAAATTGGATATACCTAATGATCCTGCAATAATTGGCATATTATCAGATTTTGTTTCGTGTGATCCTAGATTCAATTCACTCAAAACATTTCTGTTTGGTAATACCATACTTGTTGATTCTCGAGATTCAGCCATCAAAATTTCCAAGTTAGGACACAAAACTATTACTTTAGAGGGTGAATTCTATGCGGCAAAAGCATCGGCAGTTGTTATAGATATTAATTCTAAAATTTCAAAACTGACTAAAATTATCAATATGAGTGATTCAGTAGAAGGACTTCAAAATATGATTTCTGTTCTACGAAAGGCTACACAAAAGAAGAAAAATCTAATCAAAAAATACCAAGACTCTATAAAAGTTCATGAAAATAGAATCAAACTATCTGAGCAAGGATTAGTGGTTACACAGAATAGTTATTCGGATCTTAGACATAAAATTAATTCAGGAACAAAAACTTTAGATCAATTTGTTTCCAGAAGAAAACAATTAGAAAAGAAAAAGGAACGACTTTCTACAGAATTAATTAAACAAAGTTCACATTTAGAATCACTTGAATCTCAGATTAGATTGGTCAGAGAAAATTATGCTGAACCACAAATGGATAGTATTGCTAATGAATTAAGATCAATAAATGACCAATTTTCCATTTCAATGAAAAATCAGAATACAAATCATACCGAATTAAAAGAAAACGAAACTCAACTTGCAACTTTAATGTCATCAATTACAACGAATAGAAGCAGTCATAGAACATTACAACAAGAGTATACAACAATTAAAGATGAAAAATATCATCTTGAAGTAGATATTAGAAAAAATGAAAAAGAAAAATTTAAGTCAGAACAAGAACTAATAAAATTACGACAAGAAGAGCAAGAACTTATTTCGACTTCTGGAAACTCAGTTGAAAAAATGAAGGGATATGATGATAGTATAAATGAACTACTTGAACGTGAACATACTCTAACACGTGATATTGGAATTCGTGATAGAAAATCTGATAGTTTAGAACATGATCTATCTGATATTAGGGAAAAAGAATCAAAAATAAAATCAATGTTAGCAGTTTTTGGTTTTGATGAATCACTAGACGCATTTGATGTCACTTCTTTAATTTCATCTCTTGAACATGAACAAAATAAGCTTAAAGCATCTCTTAATGCAGGAGCACCTTCACAATTTTCTGAAATTGCATATGGTTATAGAAGTGCGTCATCGAAGAAAAACCTCCTAGAACAAGAAAGAAACAAGATTGTCTCATTTTTAGAATCAGTTGAAAAAGAAAAACGTCAGACATTTTTGGATGCATTTGACACCGTTGATAAGGAAATTCGTGACGCATTTTCAAAAATGACCGGTGGTAACGCATGGTTGGAATTGGAGAATGAAGATGACATATTTGGTTCTGGACTAAATTACATAATTCAATTCCCAAATAAACCAAAACGTGAGTCTACATCAATTAGTGGTGGAGAAAAATCATTAGCTGCTATAGTGTTTGTATTGGCATTACAGAGACTAAATCCTTCGCCATTCTATCTATTTGATGAAGTTGATGCAGCACTTGATGCACCTAACGCTGAAAAACTTTCTAAAATAATAAAAGAGCGTTCTGTAGGGAGCCAGTTTCTTATGGTCTCCCTAAAGGATTCTGTTGTTGAAAAAGCTAAATTGATCTATGGAGTATTTCCTAAGAATGGGGTTTCAAATGTTGTAAAGTACAAAGACAAAAGAATGTTAAATCTAGAAGAAGAATCTACTATTGCTAACTAATTATCGTTTTTCCAATTAATTTTTTTTTCTTTGTATAGGTTTTTTGGATCAGGATGTGGTATTGCATCAATTAGTGCTCTTGTATAAGCATGTTCTGGATTGTTTAAAACATTCTCAATTTTACCCAATTCCATGATTTTCCCTTCAAATAGGATTATTATTTTCTTTGCAAAAAATTTTGCAGTAGCAAGATCATGTGTAATATAAATAAATGATATGTCATATTTTTTTTGAATTGAATTCATTAGTTCTAAAATTTCACCACGGACAGAAACATCCAGCATAGATACTGGTTCATCAGCAATTATCACTTCAGGCTTTGTAACTAGTGCCCTGGCAATAGCAACTCGTTGACGTTGTCCACCAGAAAGCATGTGAGGGAATTTTTCTAATATTTCTTCAACAGGTTCTAATTTTACTTGTTTTAATGTTTCAATGACTATTTTATTTCGTTCCAGTTTGTTTCCTTTGTTATGAATTTCTAACGGTTCATTTACTATATCAAAAATTTTCATTCTTGGATTTACTGAGTCATAAGGATCTTGATGAATCATCTGGCATTTACTTCTAAATTTTTTGAGATTCTCATTGTTGGCTGAGATCTCCTCACCATTAAAGAAAATCTTACCTGAGTCAGGCTCAATTGATCTTAAAATTAGTTTTGCAATAGTTGATTTCCCAGAACCTGATTGCCCAGCAATTGCTAAAATCTCTCCTTTTAAAAGGCTAAAACTAACATCATTTACTGCCCTAATTGAACTTGAATTTGAATGGAAAATACCCTTTTTAGTAAATGTCTTAGTTAAATTTTCAATTCTGAGAATTTCATTCAATGGTGACTATAGAGATACCTAATATATGAAATATTCATCACTAGGTAATTTGTTTGAGAAGAAATTTATGCACCTAAAAATTTGCTTTTGAGATATGAACTCAAAAACTATTCAAGGCCAGATTGAGTATCAACTAACCATAGTTAATAATAATCTAAAATATTTCAAGCCAAGTACTATAATTAATCAGAAAACTTTTGCTAACGAGATTCAAACTTCTCTAGGTAATGAACCAAAATCAATAAGCCCAAAATTTTTCTATAATGAAAATGGTTCCAAATTATTTGATGAAATTTGTGCGTTACCGGAATATTATCCATACAGCGCTGAGATTGAAATTCTTAAAGATATTCAAAATAAAATTGAATCTTATGTTTTTTCTGAATTTAGACTTGTAGAATTAGGTAGTGGTTCGTCAGTAAAGACACGTTTGTTGCTAGATGCATTATACAATCTTCAAACTGACGTTGAGTATATTCCAATTGATATATCTGATATACTGACTTGTAGCACACAAGAATTATCTGGAATCTACAAGGATCTAAAGATTACGGGAGTAGTTGATACCTATGAAAATGGATTAAATTTCATTAAGAATTATGATAGTAAACCAAATCTAATCTCATTTTTAGGTTCAAGTTTTGGAAATTTTAATCATAGTGAAGGAATGGAATTTTTACAAACAATTCATGATATGATGAAGGACTCTGATCTTTTTCTGATAGGATTTGACTTAAAAAAAGATCCTGTTACATTGCATAATGCATATAATGATTCAAAGGGTGTCACAGCAAGATTCAATCTTAATGTCCTTCATAGAATAAATTGTGAATTAGGTGCAGACTTTGATCTAACAAAGTTTGCCCATTATGCATACTATAATGAATCGTGTAGTAGAATTGAGATGTACCTCAAGTCGTTATCTTCTCAAACTGTGACAATACCTGAGTCAAATCTATCCATAGATTTAACAAAGGATGAACTAATCCATACTGAGAATTCATACAAATTTTCAATATTTCAAATTGAATCGTTATTTGAAAAATCAGGAATAAAGATTAATAAAATCTGGTATGATTCACGCAAATATTTTGCCTTAGTTCTAGGGCAAAAAATCTAGATATCACTAACACATCTAAATCCAGAAATTAACCATCTTTCATCAAGACGGAAAAAATTTCTATATGTACCGCGAATTGATATTCCAGGCGTTGCAAATGAACCACCACGTAAAACTTTTTGATTTGTGAACCACTTATCATTATATTCATCAAATCTTGATTTGAATCCAGGATAACCAACAAATTCTGAAGACGTCCATTCCCAAACATCACCAATCATCTGATGGCAGCCGTATGAACTTTCCCCTTTTGGATACGAGCCAATCTTGGTACAGTTCCAGTTGTAAGACTCTAAAACATTCGCATTTTTTTCTGATGGTTGTTCGTTACCCCATGGAAAAATTGTTTTCTCTTTCTTTTCATTATTCCATAGTGCAGCTTTTTCCCATTCTGCTTCAGTTGGTAATCGTTTTCCTGCCCATTTACAAAATGCTGATGCTTCGTAAAAGCTTACATGGCACACAGGTTCGTTATAGTCAATTTTTCTTTCACCAACAAAATCTCGAGTAAACCATACTCCATCTTTTTTTTCCCAATACATTGGTGCACTCCATTCATTTTTCTTAACTGCATCCCATCCATCTGATAGCCAAAATGAAAAGTCATCATAACCACCATCATTCATAAATTCTAAATAGTCTCCATTAGTTACTGGAAAATTTTCAATTTCATAATCATTTAGATAGACTTTATGTTCTGGCTGTTCAATGTCATAACAGTAATCATTTCCAGAATAACCCATTTCATATAACCCACCATCTATCTTCACACCCTTTCTTTGAATATCAA
>CEVQ01036876.1_pt1 | contig 11457 bp, 13 predicted proteins | sample 356551 | NCBI WGS metagenome assembly CEVQ01 (sample SAMEA2623756, study PRJEB7988) | marine metagenome | biome: marine biome (ENVO:00000447); feature: mesopelagic zone (ENVO:00000213); material: "saline water (ENVO:00002010), including plankton (ENVO:xxxxxxxx)" | depth 250 m | reverse complement strand
TATCCAAGTACTTTGGGTAGATCGCTTGAGCTTATTGGCAACAATAAGCCTAGATAGATGATCGTCGGTGTATAACACTACAGAACTCGGCTTATAAATCACCTCATTAAATCTATACTTCCATAAATTCTAATTTTAACTTTTGATTTTGTGCCTGATGCATTAAAGCGCCTGAAGAAATCCCATCTACTCCGTCAATTATATAATCTGACAAATTTTCCAAAGTAACACCGCCGGAAATTTCAATGAATGTACTTTTACTTTTAGTCCTAATAATATCTACACATTTTTTTGCATATTCGGGTGCCATATTATCTAATAAAATTGCATCAATCCTATATTCAAGTAATTCAGTTAGCTGGGCTATGTTGTCAACTTCTACTTGTATAGGTAATTCCAAATCATAATCTCTTATAAGCTTATAAAAATCATCTCTTGAAGCAACCCAATGATTATCTTTGATTAATAATCCCGAAGATAAATCTAATCTGTGATTATATCCACCGCCCACTTTAACTGCATATTTTTCAAAAAGCCTTAAACCTGGAGTAGTTTTACGAGTATCTAAAATTTTAATCCCACTAGATTCAACGATATTTACATATTGTTTTGTTAAAGAAGCAATTCCTGATAATCTTTGCAATAAATTTAAAAGTATTCTTTCTAATTTCAACAACTGCCTTGCATTACCATCAATTTGAGCAATTTTTTGACCTTTACGTAATTCCGTTCCATCTTTTGCAAATATATTAATTTTAAAATCATCATCCAACGCATTTAAAATTTGCTCACCCGCAAAGACACATTCATCTTCACAAATAAACAAAGCTGAAGTATTTTTTTTATTATCAACTGTTAATTGCGTAGTAGGGTCCCCATTTGGAGAATCTTCAGAAAGAAATTGATCTATTTTAGATAAAACATAATCTTTACCTATAACATTTATCTGTTCATATAACGGGTTATTCATATATTTTTATCTACAAATTTATTTAAAAGCATTATAAACAAGTTATCAATTTTTGCCCTAGATTAATTAAACTTAAATATGCATAATTAATTTTAATTTAGTAAATAATTCATAATTACATAGCAATGAAAATTAAAGAACCTCTTATTTCCTGCGATACTGTAGTAGCATTACCTAATTCCACTTCTAATAACATTACTATATTTGGCAAAAATTCAGATCGTCCTAAATTAGAATGCCAACCTCTTGTACAAATACCAAGAATAAAAAATAAGAGCAAATATACCCAATGTCAATTTGTAAAAATTCCTTCAACAGAAATATCTTATGCTCATATAGGGTCAAAACCTTTTTGGTGTTGGGGTTATGAACATGGATTTAATGAATATCAAGTCGTGATAGGTAATGAAGGCCTAGGAACTCATATCCCGTCATCATCTTCACCGAAATTAATTGGAATGGAGATTGTTAGATTAGCTTTAGAAAGGTCTAAAAATGCAAAAGAAGCAGTCAAAGTTATAACTGATTTGATTTCTACATTTGGACAGGGAGTATTTGAAAACGATCAAAATATAAGAACATATGATAATGGATATTTGATAGCAGATCCTAGAGAAGCATATATTATTGAAACTGCAGGTCATGAATGGGCAGTTAAAAAAGTAGAAGATACAGAGGGAATTAGCAATATACATTCAATTGAAACAAATTGGAATAAAATATCTGACACCGCAATAAATACTGCAAAATCATTAAAACTAAATATAGACTCCTCAAAATTAAATTTTGCAAAAACATTCTGTGACTATGATTCAAGATATGATGGAAGAGGGGAATTCAGAAGACTAAGGTCATGCACTTATCTTCAAAATTTAAAAGGAGACATAACTTTAAAAGAAATTATATTTATATTAAAAGATCATGCTGATGGCGAAAAAGAAAATATAGCGCAAAATTTTTTGGATACAAGAACAATATGTACTCATTATCCTGATCCCGACTCTGATGGAAACACAGCTGCATCTTTAGTTTCAGAATTGCATTCTGACAATACTCAGTTAGATATACACTGGACTTCTATGTACTCACCTTGCCTCGGAATATTTTTACCCATGTTTATCGAAGGCGAAATCCCAAAAGTTTTATCTATAGGAAATCAAAATTATAATCACAAAAGTCCTTGGTGGGCATTTAGATCTCTTGAGGAATCATGCAGAACTGAAGGGTTATTAGATAACAAGAAAGCTTCTGAAATTAGAAAAGTATGGGAACCAATGCAAAATGAATTTTACAATTCTGCAAAAATCATTGCGAGGGATGCAAATCAATTGAAACAAAATAATAAACTAAATCAAATGAATGAAGAATTAACACAATACATGCTTAAAAATACTAATACGGTTCTAACTACTTTAAACGAACTGATAAAATCAAAGTCTAAAATATCGTAATAATATAAAAATGTATTTTTCGCAAAATGCAACGATAGGTCTCGCTTCAAAATCACCGAGAAGAATTGAATTGTTAAAATTATTGGGAATAAATTTTGAAATAATTACTAATAACAATATTGAGCTTAAACCAAATGAAAACGAACTACCAAAACCTTACTCAATTAGAACGAGCAATGACAAATTAAAAAAATTAGATACTGATAATAAAAAATTTATAATTGCTGCGGATACTATAATTGCTTTTCAAAACCAAATTTTTGGTAAACCAATAAATGAAAAAGATGCTTTTAAAATGTTATCTAATCTTTCAAATAATTTACATGAAGTTATTACCACAATTTCTATACTTAATACAAATACAGGTGAAGTTAAATATAACACCAAAATTACAAAAGTATATTTTAAAAATTGGAATCAAAAAAACATCAAATATTATATAAATAATTTTGATATTAAAGACAAAGCCGGGGCATATGCTATACAAGATGGAGCAAACTCTCCTGTTGAAAAAATTAACGGATGTACACTTAATGTAATAGGGTTGCCTATTTGCAATTTAATCGAATTATTACTTAAATTTAAAATTATTAAATTAAGTAAAAAGATCAAAAACAGTGAATTGTGCAAGATTATAAATATATGGCAGGAGCGAGAGGGCTCGAACCCCTGACCCTTGGTTTTGGAGACCAATGCTCTACCAACTGAGCTACGCTCCTATCTCCTTCAGTAATACTAATTGCCCAATCCATTAATGTACTTAAATGGCACATTAGCTACTGATAAAGCCATATATTTACAATTTGAAAGAATATTCTAGCATATCCATTTAATGAAGCCGATTGGCTTTAAGGGTTATTATTTATTTATATCTGATATCTAAAGAGAGTTATGCCTAAATTTTTGGTCTGCAAGTATGTATTGTGATTACCTCAATAGTTAATGAGCTATCAAAAAACCATAAGATATATTTCTGACCATAGAAAATTACATACTTACAGATTAAGTATTATATCAATTTGCATAATTATAAAAACTACTTAAGACATTAAATGAGGTTCAATTAATTCTATTCTTATTCCACCAGGTGCAGATATATAACCTATTTTCATACCGCTAGGTACAGTAATCGGACCTTCTTTATGCACAGCTCCCATATTAACAAGTCTTTTGATATCAGCATCTATATCATCAGTATCAAAGCCAAAATGCTCTAATCCATAATGAGGGTCATCATCTGCAGAATTCAACTCTTCTCCATCTCTGGTTCCAGATATAAAAATCCGCATACCACCTTCAGCTTTAGTTTCTATGAATCGATCTCCAAATGTCCTTACTCTATCGGATATTATTTCAACATTAAAAGCTTTGACAAACCAATCAGCAGTTAATTTTGGATCTTCTGATTTTAAATGAATGTGATTTACGATATATGGCATTATAATTCTCTGTAATAATAATTAAATTTAATTTTCATGGAATTTCAATGGCAATTGCAACTGCCTCGCCACCGCCATTACAAGCTGATGCTATCCCACGTTTTCCCTTATTATTTCTGAGAGCATAAATAAGTGTTATCAAAATCCTTGCCGCACTAGCTCCAATCGGATGTCCCAAAGCGCAAGCTCCACCATGAATATTTAATTTTTTATGATCTATTTCCAAATCTGTCATTGCAGCCATAGTTACACACGCAAATGCTTCATTAATTTCATATAAATCGACTAAATCCTTATTCCAGTTTAATTCTTTCTGTAATTTATCAATAGCTCCTATATTTGCTGTAGTAAACCATTCAGGTTCTTGTGAATGTCTTTTATGCCCACGTATAATTGCCAACGGTTTTAATCCTCGGCTTTCAGCCTCATCACCAGACATTATAATCAGTGATGCAGCCCCGTCAGAAATCGAAGATGAACTTGCCGCAGTTACAGTGCCATTTTTATCAAACGCTGGTCTCATTGATGGAATTTTATCAATATCACATTTCTCGGGTTCTTCATCTTTGGAAATTGTTGTAGTATCTCTTCTTGTTTTTACGACAACAGGTTCAATTTCATCATCAAATAATCCTGATTTTTGCGCTCTTAAAGATCTATTCACTGATTCAATGGAAAATAAATCCTGATCTTCCCTAGTAAACCCATATTTTTTTGATGTTTGTTCAGCAAAATATCCCATTAAATGCTGATCATAAGGATTTTGTAAGCCATCATAAAACATATGATCAATAACTTCACCAGATCCCATTCTATATCCCTGCCTGGCATTTGGCATCAGGTACGGAGACATAGTCATAGATTCCATACCTCCAGCCAAAACTATATTAGCTGTACCTGCCTTTATCATATCGTTACCTATTAAAATACTTTGCAAACCAGAGCTACATACTTTATTAACGGTTATAGCTCCTGTATCTAAAGATAATCCAGAAGCTATAGAAACTTGCCTTGCCGGTGCCTGACCTAATCCTGCAGTTAAAACACAACCTATTATAGCTTCATCAATTTCATTTGGATCCATAGATATTTGCTCTATAACTGATTTGGTTACCACAGTAGATAATTCAATAGCTGTTGTATTATTAAATACTCCTTGAAAAGAACCTATTGGTGTTCTTTTTGCTGCTACTATAACAATTTCATTATTCATTTTATTTTTTATTAATCAGATTTACTAAACAATATAATACAATAGCTGATTTCCCGACATAACCATAATGTATAATTATTCAATGAATTTATTAAAAACACTAAAAGATAATGGATACAGAATTACTGAATCACGAAAATTAATTTGTGATTTATTAGAACAAAACATCCACTTCCATTTTAGTGCAAAAGAATTAACTTTATTAGTAAACAAAAAATCTAAGATCAATATTGACCAAACAACTATATATCGAACATTGGACGCACTTCAGGAATTAGGATTACTTCAGCATTCTCATATTCCTCATAAACCTGCAATATATTATTTAAATAATACAAATCAAAATGTCCATTTAATATGCGAATCTTGTGACAAAATAGTCGATATTTCGGAACAATCAGTCAATTCAATAAATTCTATATTAAAACAAAATTCAAATTTTAATAGGATAAATAATAATTTTGTATACGTAGGTGTATGTAACGAATGCTCATAGTTATTGCAATCGACTTGCAATAACTATAAAATAATTCATTATTCCTATATATATGAACATGACAGTATTATTAGATCTTATACCAAACTACCCTTTTAACTTAGAATCTCTTCCGGATTCTAAGTGGATGACTATGTTTTTTCTAGGCATTGCTATGGGATTCAGGCATGCAACCGATGCTGATCACGTAGTAGCAGTATCGACCATTGTTTCTGAATCTAAAAACATATGGAAAGGTTTTTGGATTGGAGCTTCATGGGGTTTAGGACATAGCATCCCACTATTACTACTTGGTGTAATTATTCTAAATGTAAGAGGATTAATGAATAATTATGAAGATATTGCTCATTATTTTGAATTTGCTGTTGCTTTGATGTTAATAATTTTAGGTATACAAGCGCTAATAATTTCAATTAAAAATAAAGATTTGATAAGTCAATATTTCAATAACATATACAAATTTTTAAAACTGCCAAAATTCAAAATCCCACATAATCACCCCTATGACTCTAATGAAAATAAAAAAGGTTCAAGATTTGCATTTTCAAAACCTCAATTCAGGCCAAAATCATTTGTGATAGGGATTATACATAGCCTTGCTGGAAGTAGTGCAGTAATGCTAATTTTACTTCCCTCAATTAATAATTTTTTAAAAGGAATACTTTATATCCTTATGTTTGGGTTTGGAACTATTTTATCTATGTCAATCATGACACTTTTACTATCATTTCCATTTACAATTGGCAATAAAAATATAAATCTCACCAAAATCTTGAGTGCTTTTGCAGGCGTATTAAGTGTTGGATTAGGTATATTACTTGGATCAGATATAATTTTTAATACAGAATTTATTTGGTATTAAAAATTACTTTACTATCAGCATTTTCTTCTGAAATAGGATTCAAAATTGACATTAACTACGCTCCTATTAAAATGATGTATGATTAACATTTAATAAATATATTCTAATAAATAAAACTCATCATATGAATATAGATTATGACAATTCATCTATTTCAAAATTAATTGATTATTTCAAACAGGAAGAAATATCTATTTCAGAAGTTGTTAACAAAAACAAAACAGATATAGAAAAATTAATCAGTCAATGCACAGAAAGAATAATAAATCAAAATAATATTTTCCTTTTAGGTGCAGGTACTAGCGGAAGATTAGCTGTAATAGAAGCAGCTGAATTATACCCAACTTATAGTGACTCCACATTCAAAGGGATAATAGCAGGAAACTCAAAAGCTATGAAACATTCAGTTGAGGGTTCTGAAGATTCTGTAACTGAATCAATAAATACATTAAATAAAGAAAATATAAATTGTAATGATTTAGTAATTGGAATAAGTTCAAGCGGGACAACTCCTTACACAGTTTCAGCATTAGATTATTGTAAATCAAACAATATACAAACTGCCCTTATTTCAAATAAAACCAATCATACATACGATATTAATATCAATTTAGGAGTTGATAATGAAAAGATTCTTGATTCTACTAGGATGTTGTCTGGAACACTCACAAAACAGCTTTTAAATATAATTACTTCTATATCCATGATCAAATCAGGAAAAACTTATAAAAACTTTATGATTTCAGTTAAACCTTTAAATAATAAATTAATTAACAGATCAATAAAAATTATTTCTGAAATTACTAGTTTAAATACAAAACAATCAGAAAAATTGTTTTACAAATCAGGTAAAAACATAAAAGTTGCCATTGTGTCATATCTGCAAAATATATCATTCATCGAAGCTGAAAAACTGCTCGATCAAAACAAAGGATTTTTAAATAGGATTATCTAAATCATGGAAAGCATAAATGTAATAGGATTAATGACTGGAACTTCATGCGATGGGATGGATTTATCTTTAGTAAATTGTAAAAAAAACAATAATTCTATAGATGGGAAAACTATAAAAAATCATTATGTGAAATATCCTGTTTCACTCACTAAAAAATTATTAAAATCATATATTTCAAGTCCTCCTGAATTGGCCAAAACTCATATGCAGCTTGGACAATTCTGGTCAGAAAAAATCAGTGAATGGGTAAAAGAAAATAATCTTCAATATGATTTAATAGGAATTCATGGGCAGACCGTTTTTCATGATGGAGGACAATCTACATTGCAAATCGGAGAACCCCTTTATATATCAAAAAGTCTTAAAGTTCCTGTAATTTATAACTTTCGAACAAAAGATATTATCAATAAGGGACAAGGTGCACCTTTAATGCCAGTTGTAGATAGATGGTTATTTAAAAATGAATCAAAAGATATTATCACACTTAATATAGGCGGCATATCTAACATAACTATTATATATAAAAACAAAAATATTCTTGGATTTGACACAGGCCCAGGGATGTCATTATTAGATATATATTGCCTTAAATATCTTAACTTACCTTATGATAATAATGGCTCAATTTCATCAAAAGGTAAAATAAATAAAACTATTGTTCAAAAATGGATTCAAGAACATAATTTCATATTATCTAAACCTCCTAAAAGTACTGGAAAAGAATTATACGGTGAAAAATGGTTAAACGATCATTTCAAATCCCCTATAGGAGATGATCATGAAAATAATCTTGCAAATTTGTCTTACTTTACCGCAAAATCAATTGCATTAAATATTCAAAAATTTCATACCATGAAAAATAAAAAACAAACTCAGGTTTATATTTCTGGCGGAGGCATAAAAAACAAATTTATAACAATGAATTTAAACAAATTATTACTTAATTACAATGTTTTATCAATTGCTGATATTGGCATTGATCCTTTATTCAAAGAATCGTTTGCTTTTGCTTTGTTAGCTGCTTCGAATTATTTCGATTTAAAAATAGATACTAAAGATATCACTGGAGCAGAAAAACCATATATTATTGGAGAAATTTCAAAATGGAGATAAATTGAGGATATCTAAATTTCTTGCCTCAAAAAATATAGGTTCTAGAAAAGACATAGAAAAATTTATTTTAGAAAGAAGAATTTCATTAAACGGAATGACTGTAACGACCCCAATAACTTTTGTCGAAGCAGGAGATCAAATATATTTAGATAATAAATTGATAAATACAAAACTAAAATTTGAAATTTTAAAATACTATAAACCAATTGGTTTTATTACATCTCATAAAAAACAAGATAAGAGACCAATAATATTTGAAAACTTACCTGATAAATACAAAAATTATAAAACTGCAGGACGTTTAGATTACAATTCTGAAGGGTTATTAATACTTTCTTCAGATGGCGAAGTTACAAGAGAATTAGAATTGCCAAAAAATAAATTTGAAAGAAAATATGAAGTTATAATTACTGGAAATTTCAAGAGAGACAATTTGCAATCGATAAGTTCAGGTGTGAAAATCAAAAATGTATTATACAAACCATTTAAATATTCTATAAAATCAAACAGGGAAAACTCTGTAATATTAGAACTAATACTTATGGAAGGTAAAAACAGAGAAATAAGAAAGTTAATGGAACATATAAAATTAAAAGTTAAAAAACTAAAAAGAATAGAATATGGTCCTTTTAAATTAAATGACTTAAAGCCAGGTGAAATTCATTCTGCAACAAAATCTGAAATAAAAAATTATTTAAATAATAAAAAAACATGATAAATTTATTTGACAAAGAAGAATTACAAAAAGGAATTCATTATCTTGCTGTAAATCACTCAGTCATTTCTAAGTTAAAAAATAAATATGGCGAACCAAATTTTGATAGAGGAACAATAGGAGTTTTTCATTCTTTAATCAGATCTATAATTTCACAGCAAATAAGTACAAAAGCAGCTAGCAGTGTACATACAAAATTTAAAGATTTATTCCCGGGGAATAATTTTAATTCCGACGATATCCTTTTAACAAAAGATTCAAAATTAAAATCCGCAGGATTATCACATCAGAAAATAAAATACATAAAAGCAACAGCAGAATATTTTAAATCTACACATTATACAAATAAAGATTTTGAACAAATGACAAATAAAGAAATCGAAAAAGAACTTATTCAAATTAAAGGAATAGGTCCCTGGACCATTGATATGATTCTTATATTTACTCTTGGTAGAGCTGATATATTCCCTATAGGTGATTTGGGTGTTAGGAATGGATTTAAAATACTATTTAAAAAAAATGCTACAGAAAAGCAAATGATAAAAAAAGCTAATCAATGGAAACCATATAGAACCATTATGTCATGGTATTTATGGAGAGTAGTTGATGGTTCCTGGGAAACTATGGATTAATTTTTTTTTATAGTTGAACACCCTCTACTGAAGAGCAGGGGTTGACAAAGCCTTTCGTAATATAGTATAATATCTTCACGTCAGCTTAAATCAGCTGGCTTTTTTTTTGGAATTTTTACTTCCTCATGCTTTCCATAAGTACATTAATATGTTCCTGATTTGGAGAAGTATTCCATTTATTCTTAATTTCACCTTTATCATTAATTAAATATGTTGAAGGAATAGTAGTGTTTCTAAACAATATTGAAAAATCCCTACCAATCTTAGTTTCAGTACTAAGGGAATAAATCAATACTTTTTCTTGATTCAAATAAGATTCTAACTTTCTCACGGAAGGTTTTGATTTTACACATTCAGCTCACCAATCAGCGTATAGGTATATTAATGTATAAGGTGAATTTCGTATTATTTTTTCTTTATCTAAAGTCCCATATTTTTCTGTTAAATTAAATTCAAGATTTGAAATTCTCTTAGAAGCTTTATTCGAAGCAGATTGTAATTTCGATTTTTTTTGGCTTTCTGAATACTCTGACAAATTTAAAAGACTATGCATCTGAGAATTTGGATTTGGGTTCTTGTCTGAAATTTCATTTTTAGTATTCTCATCTGAAATGACATTAATACAAGATACAAAAAGTAATGACAATATAGAGATATAAAAATAAAGTTTCAAAAACTCGCCTGAAGTAAAAATAAAATTAATATCAGTTATTATAAACTTAAAGGCTGACAGTTATAACTGCCAGCCTCTATCAAAGGAGGATTTTATTGAAATGTAAAAAACCATCTTAAACTTAACAAATAATTGTTGAGAAATTATTAAGAAGTGTAATCATAATAATCATTCCCCATTCGTTTGTTCTGCAATTGTATATATTCACTAATAGAATAATTTGGTTTATGATTATTTATTACTTCATTAATTTTCATGTCATCCGGCCAAAGCAAATCTATTATTGTTGTAGCCATAGCTTTAGCTGGATTAATTACAGATTTTTCATAATCTTTTATAAAATAATTATTACCATGCCCAGTACCTTCGGCACCGCCACTACGAGGGTGAATAATCGGTAATATTTGACTCAAATCACCCATATCAGTGGAACCTCCTGATTGGTCATCAGGATGAACAACCACGTTGTTTTTCCCAACAATATTTTCTGCATTATTTAAATAAAGATTATTCATATCTTTATTTTGTAACATAGGTAAATTTCCTGCTATAGATCTTATTCTTACTTTTGCTCCCATAGCCATTGCCCCAGCTTTGATTGATCTGTCGATTTTAATATTTATTTTGTTTACAACATCAATTGTTCGTCCACGAATCCTCCACTCAAGTTTAGCTATAGAAGGAATGGAATTTACTGAAGTACCTCCTGCAGTCAAAATTCCATGAACACGAACTTTATCTTTATCTTCAAAAGATTCACGTTGTGAATCCATTGCCAACATAGCTATATTTGCAGCTTTTAAAGCATTAATACCATCCTGTGGAGCGCCTGCAGCATGAGATGCCAATCCAAAAAATTCAACATATTTTACAAGATGCCCTAAAGAAGTCCCTCCGACTGCCAAATCTCCATCTGATTCTTTACTTGTAGCGTGACT
>CEVQ01126076.1_pt1 | contig 11470 bp, 8 predicted proteins | sample 356551 | NCBI WGS metagenome assembly CEVQ01 (sample SAMEA2623756, study PRJEB7988) | marine metagenome | biome: marine biome (ENVO:00000447); feature: mesopelagic zone (ENVO:00000213); material: "saline water (ENVO:00002010), including plankton (ENVO:xxxxxxxx)" | depth 250 m | reverse complement strand
CGAGGTCCAGGGGGTCCCCACCGGCGAGGCCGAGCCGCCCAACCTGGGCGCCGAGGCCGCCGACCTCGCTCCCGCGCCGGAGCCCTCGGCGGAAGACGACCCGCTCGCCATCCGCGACGACATGAGCGACGCCGAGCGCACCGCGGCCCTGGAAGCCCAGCGGGACCGCCGCTACGCGCCGAAGATCTCGCTCCACGGCGAATACCGGCTCCGGGCGAGCTTCATGAGCGACATCCCGCTCCAGACCCAGGAGCGCACCGGGCTGCCCACGGAGCTGGGCCAGAACGTCTGGGCCAACCAGTGGCTGCGCCTCACCGGCCGCCTGGAGCTGGGCCATGTCTTCGCGTTCGAAGGCTCGGTGGACCTGGCCGACGGAATGATCGGTGGGCAGGACACCCAGGGGGTCGGCGAGGCCGATCTGCCCCGGGACGGGGAGCGCGCCTTCGACGGCCGCGGGGGCGACCTCCGCTGGCTCTACGGGGAGTGGCGCTCGCCCATCGGCGTGTTCCGGGCCGGTCTCCAGCCGAGCCACTGGGGCCTCGGCCTCGTGGCCAACGATGGGAGCCGCTGGTCCCCTTTCGGCGACTACCGCTACGGCAACTCCAACCTGCGCTTCATGTTCGCCACGCGCCCCGGCGGCGAGGACGTCCCCTTCACCATCGCCCTCGCCGGTGACCTGGTGTACCGGGATCCGATCGCCGATCTCGGCGAGGGCGAGCGGGCCCTGCAGGCGGTCCTGGCGGCGTTCTACGGGGACGGCCGCGAGAAGACCCTCGGGGCCTACGTGGTCTACCGGGCGCAGCGAAACGAAGTCGACGGTCTGGTCACCGACAGCTTCGCCGACGACACCTTGGACGTCTGGGTCCTCGACCTCTTCGCCCAGTGGGAGTGGGAGGACCCGGCCGGCGGCGAGATCGCCGTGGCCTTCGAGGGCGCTCACATCCGCGGGACGACCACCCTGACCCGCAGCGTCGAGCGACCGCAGCACGACGTGCGCCAGTGGCTCTGGGCCGCCCAGGTGGGCCGCCGGGGCAAGAAGGTCGATGGCTTCTTCGAGGTCGGCTACACCTCCGGCGACTCGAACACCGAGGACGGCGCCCAGCGGCGCGCGACCATGCACCCGGACCACCGCATCGGGCTGATCCTCTTCCCGGAGGTCATGGCCTGGCAGACGGCCCGGAGCGCGACCCTGGCCCGGAGCGCGGAGCTCAGCGGCCGCCCCTCGCCGGGGAGCCAGCTCCTGCCCACGAACGGCGGGGTCTCCGGCGCGACCTACCTGTTCAACTGGTGGGACTTCCGGCCCCTGGACTTCATGAACGTCCGGCTGGGCTGGATCTGGGCCCGGGCCACCTCGGACGTGGTGGACCCCTACCAGCAGCGGTCCCAGAGCCGCTCGACCAACTACCTCGGGGGCGATCCGCGGGCGCGCGATCTCGGCCTCGAGCTCGACGCGATGGTCCTCTTCACCAAGAAGCTGCCCTACGGGGTCTCGCTCCAGGCCGGTCTGGACGGCGGCGTACTCCTCCCCGGTCACGCCTTCGACGACGCGGCGGGCGAGCGGATGGACCCCATCTGGCTCGGCCGGATCCGCGGCGGCGTCACCTTCTGACGTCCCTCGTCGGTCTCCCCCAAATGGCGATTCGTGGGGCGTCTGGTGGAATTCTTGGGAATTCCACCGCGACCACGGGTATGTTCTTCGCCATTCGATGACCGGTACTCCCCGCCCGGCGGGGCGTACCATCGACAAACGTTGGATTTTATCGGTCGGTCTGCCCCGGATGGAGCCGCGTGGACACCGATCGAAAAGCTCTGGGCCCGTGGAAAGGCCGGAAGGGGATTTGATCGTGATGAATGGGAACTGGAAGAGCATGGCGGTGGCCATGGCTTTGGCGGTCGGTGCGTTCGGTTGCGGCGACGACGACGGTGACGGCACCACGCCGACCGAGGACATGGGCACCGGCGGAACCGACATGGAGGTCCCGGCCGGCGGCTTCCCCGGGACGACCCCGGCGGGTCTCCCCGCGTACGCGCTCGGCGAGGGCGTCTCGGGCACGATGGCGATGACCACCAGCGCGGCGGACTACTCCTGCGCCGGCTCCCGCACCGCGCCCGCCGGTGGGGCGGACGCGACCTTCACCATGGAGATTCGCGAGTTCCGGGGCGGCACGGCCGTCGAGGGGCTCTGCGTGAAGTTCTTCCCGGACAACGTGGTCGACCTCGGCGCCGACTGTGATCCGGGCTCGGACTTCGTCACCGACGCCTCGGGCAACATCTCGGTCACCGCGCCGGCCGGCGGCTGGTACTCGTACCGGGTTTTCCCGAGCGCCTCCGACGAGATCGTGGACTCGTTCCAGATCAACGAGCTCGCCCCCGCCGACGGCGGCACCAACGACGGCATCAGCGTCGCGGAGAGCACCCTGCGCCTGATCCCCGCCGTTCTCGGTGTCCAGGCCGCCACCGGGACCACTCTGGTGGCCGGCACCGCCCAGGACTGCAACGGTGAGCCCGTCTACGGCGCCATCGCCGCCATCTACCGCGAAGACGGCACCTTCATCGCCGAGGCCGGCGGGAACACCTCGCCCAAGTACCGCTTCTTCGATGGGGACGGCACTCCCTCCACCGCGCAGCGCTGGACCCACGTGGACGGCCTCTTCGGCGGCATCAACATGCCCGTCGACGCCGGCGGCGAGAACCTGCTGGTCGAGCTCTGGGGCATGAACGACGCGGGCGAGCTCGAGGTCATCGGTTGCGAGACCGTGCCCGCGGCCCCCGACGCCGTCGCCATCGTCAACGTCGGTCCGCTCCGCGCGGATGGCCCGACCTGCCCCGGCATGAACTGAGGTCGTGATGCGCCGTCATCTCCTCTGGGGTGCGCTGCTCGCGCTCGCGCCCTTCGCTTCCCTCGCGGAAGCACAAGCCCCGGGTGGGGTGCTCGTAGAGGAAGACGCGGAGGACGAGGGGGACGCCGTGACCGGAGCGGGAGCTTCGGCCACGGTGGACGCTTCGGTCGACGCCGATGCCTCGGTCGACGCCGACGCCGACACCGAGCTCCCGCCGCCGCCCGCCGTTCCGCAGCCCGACGAGGTTCGGGAGGTGGACGCGGACGTCGTCGCTCCCGAGTCGGTCGCTGCGGCGGCCGAACCGGCTCCGCTTCCCGAGCTCCCGGCCTCGCCCGGCGCCAGCGCGGGTGCCAGCGGCGCCCAGGCGTCCGCCGACGTGGGGATCCCCCTGCGCGTCGGTATCCACGGCTACTACCGCGCGCGTTACATGTGGCTCGGTAACGTGCCGCAGAACCAGCTCCGCGTGGCCCCGGAGGACGGGGCCCGCTACCGCCGCTCGGTCAACTCGCACTACGCCTTCCAGCGGCTGCGGCTGACCCCGGAGGTCACCTACGGGCAGGACCCGGACAACCCGGTCGCCGCCCTCTACATGCAGTTCGACGGCCTCGACAACGTGGTCTTCGGCGACAACGCGCGCATCGCGCCCGCGCCCCTCTTCGCGAACGATCCCAGCGTCACGGACGTGGATGGATTCGACATCTCGGACTCCATCCGCCTCGAGCGGGCCTGGCTCCAGTTCCTCATCCCGGTCGGTCAGATCCGCGTCGGCCGCATGCCCAGCCAGTGGGGCATGGGTCTCCTCTCCAACGACGGAAACGGTCTCGGCGAGTGGGGTGACCCCCTCTACGGCACCACCTACGACCGGATCCTCTTCGCGACCCGGCCGCTGTCCATCATCAACGCGCTGACCCGCGGCGACAGTCGCCCGACGCCGCTGGTCCTGGCCATCGCCTACGACAAGCTCGTCGAGGACCCGGTCACGGCGAGCACCGCGTCGCCCTGGACCGGCGGCGGCACGGCGACCTGGGGCGACTTCGGTCCCTTCGGCACCCAGCCGACCCAGCGCTCGGCCATCCCCTTCGCCTACCTCGGTGGCGAGAACAACGACGTGAACGAGCTGGCCACGGCGCTCGCGTGGGTGGACACGGACTTCGGTCCGCGCCCCACCGACGAGCTGCGCCTCGGCTTCTACTACGTCTACCGCTGGCAGAACCGCGGCGGGCACATCGGGGACGCGCTCCCCGACGACCCCACCCGGGAGCTGCCCCTGGTCCCGACCTCTCGAGTCCACATCCTCGACTGGTACTACAAGGTCGACCGCAGCCTCGGGCCCGGTCTGCCCTCCTTCTACTCGGAGGCGGAGCTCACCTGGATCACCGGCCGGTCGAACACGATCCCGATCACCTTCGGGTGCGTCGACGATCCCGACCGCTCGGACTTCGGTGTCTGCAACGAGGCCACCGCCAACGTGTGGGGCGGCGCCTTCCGCGCCGGTGTCCGCAACCAGAAGCTCTGGGGCGCTCTGCTCGAGACCGGCTTCTCCTCCGGCGACGAGTCCATCCTCGCCGACAGCCAGCTCACGGCGCGACCCCTGCACCCCGACTACCACGTCGGTCTGCTCTCCTATCAGGTGGCGCTCCAGGCGGCTTCGGCCATCGGCCTCACCCGCGACGTGCGTCCGCTCTGGACCCGGGGCGGCGTGTGGAACTCCTGGTACCTCTTCCCCCAGGCGCGGGTTCAGCTCATCCCGGGCATCGAGCTCCACGGCGCGTTCCTCGCCTCGTGGGTCCGGAAGCTGAACTTCGTCTTCCAGAACGACCGCCCCGACGGCGACTCCTCCTGCGGCGCCTTCGACGGCGATTGCTTCATCGGCTGGGAGGTCGACATGGCCCTCCGGGTCAAGTGGGGCGAGAACGACCTGCTCCAGTGGGACACCGAGGCCGGCCTCATGAAGGTGGGCAGCGCCCTCCGGAACTCGAGCGGCGGCTTCGGCGACGACTTCCTCTGGACCGTCCAGTCGCGCATGGCGCTCGTCTTCTGACGACGCGCGGAGCCCGCGGGCTCCCACCACGAGAGACGGCGACCTCGAGCATCGAGGTCGCCGTTTTTCGTTGGCGGTGGGGTCGGAGACTCAGTTGCTGGAGACCGCGATCTTCCGGGCGGTGGGCGCCTCCTTCTTGGGGAGTCGGACGGTGAGGACTCCGTCGGCCAGGTTGGCCTCGATGGCCTCGTCGTCCACGGTCTCGGGCAGGGAGAAGCTCCGGGTGAACGAACCATAGGAGCGCTCGACGCGCCGGTAGTCGGCGCCCTCGGTGGTCTCGGCCAGGGTCCGCTCGCCGGCGCGCTCGATCGGGGGCGTCAACCCCCGGCGGCGCGGTGGCGGTTGATCGTTCTCACAAATAGTGGCCAGAGCCCAGCCGGGTGGGTTTGAATCTCCGAAAGGCAGGGCCCGTCGGGCCCCCACATGGATCGAGGGGCTTGAAACGCTCGGGCCTCCCCGGTCGTCTGCTTTCGGAGCGAGCCGGGCTCGCTGGGAGGAACGATGAAGAAGCTTCGCATTTTGACTTTGGCCCTACTGGCCGCCGCCGGCTGTACCGTGGAGGGCGGGGGTTCCGTGGACGTAGACGTCTTCGACCCCATCGGCGGCGACGTCAGCGTGGACGCCCTGTGGACCATCAACGGTCAGCCCGCGTCCGCGGCGACCTGCGCCGAGATCGGCGCGTCCACCGTGGTCCTCGAGGTCTGGGACTCGTCCCGCGGGAACTTCTACACCGAGGCGGCCTGGGAGGTCGCGTGCGCGTCCGGCGGCTTCGTCACCGGCCCGGTCCTCTTCCCGGACACCTACGACCTCCGCTTCGTGGCCTATGACGCCGCGGGCGTCGAGGTCCTGGCGACCGACTACGCCCGCGTGACCGCGCTCGCCGGCGACATCATCGAGGTCACCGGCAACTTCGTCGGCACCGTCGCCCCCACCGAGGCGACCCTCTCCGGGAGCTGGGAGATCGACGGCGTCACCGCCGACGCCGCCTCCTGCGCCGCCGCGGGCATCGACGAGGTCGTGCTCTCCATCGCCAACGACGCGGCGGGCACGGACATCTACGTCGAGTACGTCTTCGACTGCGCCCAGGGGTCCTTCGATGCCCGCAGCGATAGCCCCGAGGTCACGATCCCCATCGGGCCGATGTACTTCAGCCAGTGGTACGCCGAGGCCGCGGACGACTCCGTCCTCGCCGAGAGCGACTGGCTCGAGCTGCAGGTCGTCTCCCCGACCACCCACGCGAACCTCGCGGTGCCCAACTTCCCCGGCGGCACGACCCTCATCGTGAACCTCTTCTGGGAGACCGGTCTCGGCACCGGCATCTACGGCACCTGCGCCGACGCCGCCGTCGACACCATGGGCTACGAGCTCTACCTCGGCGACACCGCCATCGTGAGCGACTTCGGGGGCGCCTGCGCCAACCAGCTCATCTTCGACGACCCCGCCGCCGACATCTACGAACTCGACGTCTCCGGCGACGCCACCGACGGGACCAAGTGGGGCATCACCTGCACCGGGCTCAGCGTCAGCTCGGGCATGGTCACCTACGACTGCGACGTGGACGTTCAGCCCTGAACCGACTCGTTCGATTCACGAAGGGGAGCCCGGCGGCGCGATCCGTCGGGCTCTCGCTCGTTCTGGCCCTGAGTTCCTGCGGGGTCTGGGCCGCGCTGGGGAGCTTCGGGTGCACCGTGCCCGAGGAGTTCGACCCCACCGGCGGCAACGTCGCGGTCACGGCGAGCTTCACCATCGAGGGCGCGGCGCCCTCCGTGGAGGTGTGCAGCGCGGCCGGCGTGGCCTACGTGAAGCTGCGGATCTGGGAGCAGTACCCCGGCGGCACCTCGTACAGCGAGGACGCCTGGCTGGTCGCGTGCCCCACCGGCGTCGTCACGACCGAAGCCGTGCTCCAACCGGGGACCTATCGCGTCGCGCTCTATGCGGTCAGCCTCGACACCGACGCCGACGCTGCGGTGCCCTCGGCGGACGAGCCGATCGACCCCAGCATGATCAGCACCTCGGACGTGGCCTTCGCCGACATCGCCGTGGTGACGTCGGAGGGCTCGGCGCTGACCGTCTCACTGGACCTGTCGGCGCAGATGGGCGAGGAGTAAGTCGTGTTCCGTTTTCCCCCGATGACGCCGGTAGTCAAGGTCTGGTTGGCCACCACCCTGGCCGCGCTGGTCGGCCTGATGATCGCCCACAACTTCGTCGGGCTCGACGTGGTGAGCCTCCTCGCGCTCTCCAGCCCGGTGGGCGTGCCCACGGCCTGGCAGGTGGTCACCTATCCCCTGGCGCAGCCTCCGACCCCCCAGGGGCTCATGGGCTATCTCATCGGGGCCCTCTTCTTCTGGCTGGTGGTGGCGCCCTTCGAGCTCCGCTACGGCGCCAAGCGTCTGGTGCAGCTCCTGGTGGTGCTCACCCTGGCGGCCGCGGGCGGAGCGCTCCTGGCGAGCCTCCTCGCGCCCGGCGCCCTCTACGGCTTCGGTCCTCAGCTCCTCGGGGTCATCGCCGCGTACGCCTGGGCCATCCGGAACCAGGGCCAGCTCAGCTTCTTCGGCGTGCTGCCCATGAAGGCCATCCACCTCATCGGGCTCTGCGTGGCGCTCAGCCTGCTGCAGTTCCTGGCCAGCCGGAACGTCATGGCCTTCGCCGCCGACCTGGCCTCCGTGGGCGCGGCGATCGCGTTCATGGCCCGGCTCGAGCGGCGACCGCGGACTCCGAAGAAGCCCAAGAAGGGCGACCGCGGCCACATGCGGGTCATCGAAGGCGGGAAGCAGTGGCTGAATTGAAGCTCCCCGCGCCGCCAGCGTCCTTCCATGGGGCCGACTACCTGGGTGGGCATCCGATTTGCAACGACAGGCCGTGAACACCCCGGACCGTGAACTGCGGTCCACGATTTTCGAGCTCGTGACGCCTGGGCGCGCGAGGGACACCGGTTCGCCGGTGAGGACGGGAGAGGAACTGAGATGATGAAGAGACTCTTGAAGACGGCGCTTCTCGGCACCCTGGGCATGGTGGCCTTGGGCGCGAGCGGCTGCGTGGTGGTGCTCGACGACTACGAGCCCTGTGACTTCGACTCGGACTGCGACTCCGGTCGCTGCGAGACCGTGACGGTGAGCTGGCCCGATGGATCGCGCGTGCAGGACGCCTTCTGCACCGTCGGCTGCTTCGACGACTTCGACTGCCAGTATACCGCGGCCGGCTTGCCCGGTACCTGTGACAGCCTGGGTGGCGGCCCCTTCATCTGCTGGGAGACCTGCGACTTCGACAGCGACTGCGCCCCGGGTTGGGTCTGCGACGTCAGTCGAGACGGCTTCGACAGCTACTGTCTGCCCTACTGAGCCCCATGGACCTCCGGCTCACCGCGCTCGCGGCGACGGTCTTCGTCGTCGCGTGCGTGGACACCACCGATGCCTACCTCGACGACTACTCGCTCTGCGCGATCAGCATCGATTGCGATTCGCAGCGCTGTGAAGCCATCGAGCGCAACGGGGTGAGGGACCGCTTCTGCGCTCGGGCGTGCTCGTCGACCGACGAGTGCGACCCGACGCCGATGGGTCAGCCGGGGACCTGCGCCGACATCGTTCTGACCGAGGGGGACTCCGCGGAGTCGCTCTGCGTCGAGACCTGCACCAGCGACGCCGACTGCGCCGTGGGCTGGGCCTGCCAGGACGACGCCGGCGCGCGCTATTGCCAGCCGGTCCCGCTCGCCACCGGCGAGTGAGAACCAGCGTTCGCGATCGGGACACCCGGTCGCGGCGGAGCCACGAAAAACGGCGACCCGAGGGTCGCCGTTCTTCGTGGAGTCCCGATGTCCGTCAGACGGTCAGGGCGCGGTCGACGAGGCGCTTCTGCTCCAGCTTGTGGGCCGAGCTCGACCCGGTGGCCGGGCTGGCGCTCTCGTCCCGGGCCACGCAGTGGATGGCGCGGCCGGGGAAGATCTGCGGGAGGCGGGCGCTCATGAAGAACCAGGGGCCCATGTTCCAGGGCTCTTCCTGGACCCACATCAGCTCCGCGTCGTCCGGGAAGATCCCGACGGCCTTCTGGATCTCCTCGGGCCGATACGGGTAGAGCTGCTCCATCCGGACGATGGCCACGTCGTTCTGCTCGCGCTCTTCCCGAGCCTCGAGCAGGTCGTAGTAGACCTTGCCGGAGCAGAGGATCACCCGCTTGACGCCCTTGGGCTCCAGGTCGGCGACCTCCGGGATGACGCGCTGGTAGGTGCCCGTCGTCAGGTCCTCCATCGTGCAGATGGCCCGTCGATGCCGGAGGAGGCTCTTGGGGGTCATGACGATGAGGGGCTTGCGGAAGGGCCGGACCACCTGGCGCCGGAGCGCGTGGAAGATCTGCGCGGGAGTCGTCGGGTAGATGACCGACATGTTGTCCTCGGCGCACATGCTGAGGAAGCGCTCCAGGCGCGCGCTCGAGTGCTCGGGACCCATGCCCTCGAAGCCGTGGGGCAGGAGCATCACCAGACCGCTCAGCCGCTGCCACTTGTCTTCGGACGAGCTGATGAACTGGTCGATGATGACCTGGGCGCCGTTGGCGAAGTCGCCGAACTGGGCTTCCCAGGCGACGAGCGCGTCCGGGGTGTCGAGGGAGTAGCCCCACTCGAAGCCCAGCACGCCGGCCTCGGAGAGCGGGCTGTCGTAGATCTCCAGGCCCGCCTGGTCCTCGGTCACGTGACCGAGGCGCGTGTAGCGGCGGCCGCTCTCGCTGTCGAAGATCACCGCGTGGCGGTGGCTGAAGGTGCCGCGGCGGACGTCCTGGCCGGTGAGGCGCACGCGCACCTTGTCGGCGAGGATGCTGGCCATGGCCAGGTTCTCCGCGGTGCCCCAGTCGACGTCGGCGCCGGTCTCGAGGATCTTCCGCTGCTTGTCGAGCAGGAAGCGCTTGAGGCGGCTATGCGGCGTGAACCAGTCGGGGACGGTGGTCAGCGCGTCGAGGAGCGCGTCGAGGCGCTCCCGGGGCACCCCCGTGGGCGTGTCCTCGGTCTCGACGTCCCGGCCACCGCGGTAGTGGTTCCAGAGGCCCTCCATCGAGCGCGGCACCAGGGCGTAGTCCCCCTGGCGCGTCTCGTCGAGGGCGTCCTCGAGGTCCTGCCGGCGGCGCTTCTCGATCTCGTCGGCCTGCTCGCGGTTGATGCGGCCGGTCTCCTCGAGCTTCGAGACGTAGACCTCGCGCACGGTGCGCTTTTGGTCGATGGCCGAGTACATCATCGGCTGGGTGAAGCGCGGCTCGTCGCCCTCGTTGTGACCGTACTTGCGGTAGCAGTAGAGGTCGATGACCACGTCGCGGTGGAAGCGCTGCCGGTACTCGGCGGCCAGCTTCACGACCTGCGCGACGGCCTCCGGATCCTCGCCGTTCACGTGGAAGACGGGGCAGCGGAGCATCCGGGTGATGTCCGTGCAGTAGCGGGTCGCCCGGCTGTCCTCGGGGATCGTGGTGAACCCGATCTGGTTGTTGATCACCACGTGGACGGTGCCGCCGGTCTCGTAGGCCTGCAGCTCGCTCAGGTTGAGCGTCTCCGCGACGATGCCCTGGCCGATGAAGGCCGCGTCGCCGTGGATCAGCAGGGGGAGCACCTGCTCGCGCTTCATGTCCCCGCGGCGGTCCTGCTTGGCTCGGGTCCGCCCCTCGACCACCGGGTTCACGAACTCGAGGTGGCTGGGGTTGAAGGTGAGGGTCAGGTGGACGGTGTTGCCGTTCGCCGTCTCGCGGTCGACCGAGTACCCGTGGTGGTACTTCACGTCGCCGCCGCCGAGGTGGAGCTCGGGGTTGTCGTCGTCGAAGCCCGCGAAGATCTCGCGGACGTTCATCTCCATGATGTTGACCATCACGTTGAGGCGGCCGCGGTGGGCCATGCCCAAGACGACCTCTTCGACGCCCAGCTCGGACGCGCGCTCGATGAGCAGGTCGAGCATGGGGATCACCGACTCGCCGCCCTCGAGGGAGAAGCGCTTGGCGCCGATGAACTTCGTGTGCAGGAACTGCTCGAAGATCTCCGCGTCGGTGAGCTTGGTCAGGATCCGCAGCTGCTGCTTGGCGGTCAGGTCCAGCCGGTTGCAGGTGGACTCCATCTCCTCCTGGAGCCAGTTCCGCGCCTCGCGGTCCTCCAGGAAGGTGAACTCCACGCCGATGCTGCGGGTGTAGGTCTCGCCCAGCCGCTCGAGGATCTCGCGCAGGGTCGCCGTGGCCGGGCCGGCCATGTCGCCGCTGCTGAAGACGGTGTCGGGGTCGACGGTGGCCAGACCGTAGCGCTCGAGGAAGAGCTCGTCGGGCTCCGACTGCTGCTTCAGCCCCAGCGGGTCCAGCTCGGCGAAGAGGTGACCCCGCACGCGGTAGGCGTTGATCAGCGCCGAGAGCCGGCCCTGCAGCTCGGTGGCGTCGAGGACGTCCTGGCTGGGCGGGAGCGAGCGCCGGTCGCTGGCGCGCCGGTCGATGAAGGGCAGGTTCTCGGCGGTCGGCGGCAGGTGGAAGACCTCCGCCGGGGTGCCGTTGCCGTTGCTGCCGTTGCTCTTGGGGAGCGCGGGCGGGCGGGGCAGGTGCGTTCCGGGGACGGCCTCGGCCGGTGCGGCGATCGCACCGGGGG
>CEVQ01051889.1_pt1 | contig 11472 bp, 8 predicted proteins | sample 356551 | NCBI WGS metagenome assembly CEVQ01 (sample SAMEA2623756, study PRJEB7988) | marine metagenome | biome: marine biome (ENVO:00000447); feature: mesopelagic zone (ENVO:00000213); material: "saline water (ENVO:00002010), including plankton (ENVO:xxxxxxxx)" | depth 250 m | reverse complement strand
TCTGGTTGATAGTAAATTCCAGCATGTATTACACCACTATTATTTCCGGTTTGATGCTTTGCTAAAGTACTTTCTTTTTCGAATACTGCAATAGATTTTTTAGGATATTTGTCTTGAGCATACATTGCTGTTGCAAGCCCTACTATCCCCCCTCCAATTATTGCTATATCAAAATCTTTCATAATAAATAGAATCCTTTATTAGAAATATTATAAAATAATTAAAATATATTTATACAAGGATAATTATGGAAATTTTATGTTATTCAGATTCTTATCTCAAAGAATGTAAGTCAAAAGTAATGGAAGTAAATGATCATGGAGTAGTTTTAGATCAGACAATATTTTACCCAGGTGGAGGAGGGCAGCCATCAGATAATGGGAAATTAATATTGGAAAATAATGAATATTTAGTCAACGGTTTAAAGAGGATTGATGGCCAAATTGTACATTTAATAGAAGGAGCTAAGCCAGAAATTAATTCTGAAGTTAATTCGTTAATCGATTGGGATAAAAGATACAAACTTATGAGAACTCATACTGCTTTGCATATTTTATGTGGTGTTATTTGGAGGGATTATTCAGCTTCAGTTACTGGCGGTGATATGAAGCCTTTAGCAGGAAGAATGGATTTTGAGTTAGAAGAAATGTCTGCTGATTTTTCAAAGGAAGTAGAAGAAAAAATAAATAGAGAAGTTTCTGAAAAACGAAATATAAAAATTTATCAATTGCCAAGAGACGAAGCTTTTCAAATACCAGATTTGATTCGTACAAAAATTAATTTATTACCAAAAGGTATTGAATTTGTAAGAATTGTAGATATAGAAGGTTTAGATTTACAAGCTGATGGAGGAACTCACGTTCAGAATACTTCAGAGGTCGGTTATATTAAAATGATTGGTCATGAAAGTAAAGGTAAAAGTAATAAAAGACTTCGAATTGAAGTTGAATAATATTAAACTTTTGCTATTTTTACTGCACAAACTTTATATTCAGGTATTTTTGAATCAGGATCTACGGCAGGATTTGTTAGAAAGTTAGCTGCATGATCTTGTAATTTTACAAATGGTACAAAAATTTCACCATTTGCCATATTGTCTGTGAATGCCGCTCGGGCTTCGAGTCTTCCTCTTTTTGATTCAACTGAAATCCAGTCTCCATCATCTATGCCAAATTTACTACCATCCTTCGGATTTAGTGATACTTCTAATTCAGGAGATTTAGATAATAAATATTCTGATCTTTTGGTAATTGTTCCTCCATGCCAGTGATAAAGAACTCTTCCCGTGATTAAAGTTAATGGATATTTCCTATTTGGCATTTCATCTGCTCTTGGGCCTTGTTTGTACCCATAGAATTTTGCTTTGGATCCTCTTGGAAAATCTTTTTCATATAAAAATCTGGTACCAGGGTGAGATACATCTGGGCATGGCCATTGAATTCCACCCTCAACTTCGAGTCTATTATAATTTATACCGCTCAAGCTTGGAGTTAACATAGCCATTTCGTCCCATATTTCTGATGGGTTTTTATAATTAAACTGATTATTTATATCTAAAGATAATTTGTTAATTATTTTATTTGCTATTTCTTGGAGTATAAGCCAGTCAGCTTTTGAATTCCCGACTGGATTTATTGCTTTTCTAACCCTTTGAACCCTTCTTTCACTATTTGTAAAAGTTCCGTCTTTTTCAGCAAAACTTGCAGCTGGCAGAACCACATCTGCAATTTGTGCTGTTTCATGTAAAAACAAATCTTGAACAACTAGAAATTCTAATTGTTTAAATACATCTTCAGCATGATGTAGATCAGGTTCACTTAAAAGAGGATTTTCTCCTGTAATATACATTGATTTAACTACACCTTCTTCTATTTTTTTAACCATGTCAGTAACTACGTAACCATGTTTTTCTGGAAGAGTATCGGTATCCCATGCTGTTTTGAATTTATTTATTGTATTTTTATCTATAACTTGATATCCGGAAAAAGAATTTGGAAGGCATCCTGAATCCCCACATCCTTGAACATTATTTTGTCCTCTTAATGGGGAAATACCTGAACCAGGTTTACCTAATTGACCCGTTAATAAAGATAGATTTAAAAGAGAATGAGCATTGGCTGTACCATTTGTGTGTTGCGTAATGCCCATACCCCAAATAAGGCAAGATCCACCAAATTTTGGTCTGGCATAATATCTTGCAGCCTGCTTAATATCTTCGGCTTTGACACCTGTAATAGTTTCTACTTTTTCTGCAGGATATTGATCTATTATTTTTTTCCATTTTTCGAAATCTTCTGTTCTGTTGTTTATGAAAGTTTCATCTTCTAAATTTTCATCTAAAATAGTTTTAGCTATTCCATTTAATAGAGCTACGTCAGTACCAGGTTTGGGCCTTAACCATAAATCTGCATAATCACACATTTCAATCCTTCTCGGATTGATAATGATTAATTTAGCACCTTTTTCTACAACTGCTCTTCTCATTCTTGATGCGGCAACAGGATGATTGGAGTTGGCGTCAGATCCAGCGATAATCAGGCACCCGGATTCTTCATAGTCTATATATGAGTTGCTTGTTGCTCCACTTCCCAAAGATTTTAACATTGCTTCTACAGAAGGAGAATGGCATAACCTGGTGCAATGATCTATATTGTTACTTTTCATCACTAATCTAGAGAATTTTTGCTGTATATATCCATCTTCATTTGTAGCTTTTGCTGAACATAATGTTGCAAATGAATTCCCTATATATTTTGATAGTTTTTCTGATATTAATTCAATTGCCTCTTCCCAGCTGGCCTCTTCAAACACACCGTTCTTTTTTATAAGCGGAGTTTTAATTCTGTCTTTATGTTGAACAAATTTATATCCAAATCTTCCTTTTACACATAGCATTCCCAAACTAGATTTATTATCAGGATCGTCCAAAACATTTACCATATTGTCTTCATTATCTACTTGTATGTTTATTCCACATCCCACTCCGCAATAAGGGCAGGTAGTATTCACATTTTTCACTATATTTTTTGGTTCAGGTTTCTTTTTGATAGCGCCTGTTGGACAAACTGAAAGACATTGTCCGCAGGTTGTACATACAGATTCTGCCAAAGGTTGGTCGTTAAAAGTACCTATTCTGGTATCTTGACCTGCGCCAAGTAGATCAATCGCTCCGATAAATTGAGCTCCTTCTTGGCATCCTGTTGTACATCTGCCACACAATATGCAATCTTCCATCGCTATATCGAATACAGTATTACTAGTATCAGTTTTTTCTCTTTTTCTTGGTTGGAATTTATTATGATCAGCATTATAAAAATTTATTGCCTGAGATAAGTCTTTAAAATCTTTATTAGTTCCGTTTTTATTAACCATTCCTGCAGTTAAAGATAATACATTATTCCTTATTTCGTTTAGTTTTGGGTCTGTAGTTTTAATACTCATTCCCTCATTAATTGGAGTTGAACATGAGGCTGGAAATCCTCGAACTCCTTCAATTTGTACAATACAAGTTCTGCAAGCTCCAAGAGCTTTCATATCACTGTCTTTGCATAATTGTGAAATATATTGTTTATTATGATTTATAGCATCTAAGACAGTAAAATCCTTAGGGACTGAAATTTCTTGTCCATCGATTTTAATTTTAATATTATCCATATAATGAATTATTACCTTTTGTGAAAATATTTTAAATAACTTATTACAGGGTTTCCTGCTGCTTGCCCTAACCCACATAATGATGCTGTGTTTATAGTTTCTGCCATTAAAGAAAGTTCTTCTAACTTACTTTGATCATTAGGATTCTCTTTTACATTTTTTAATAATTCAGTCATGCGAGGAGTTCCTTCTCTGCAAGGAGTACATTTCCCACATGATTCTATTGCATTATATTTAGAGAGATAAATAGCCACATCTATCGGATCTGTTTTTTCATTAAATCCTATAAAACCACCAGCTCCTAACATTATTCCATATTCATTTAAAAATCCACCTAATAATTTTGTATCAAATTCAGATTGAGGTAATATCCCACTAGATGGACCTCCTATTCCAAGAAAATTTATTGGATTTTTCTTGTCTTCAATTCCCGTATTTTTAATGACATTATTTATTGATATTCCCATTGGTATTTCTAGTATTCCAGATTGGTTAAAATGTCCGCTTATGCTTAGTAGTTTCGTTCCCGGAAAATCTGGATCTCCTATATTTTTGAATTCTGACGGCGAATTATTTATTATATATGGCAGGTTACATAATGTTTCAGCATTATTAATTACTGTAGGGACTCCGAAGACTCCTTTTTCTGTAGGAAAGGGTGGTTTTAATCTTGGTTCTCTCCTATCTCCTTCCATAGTATTAATTAAAGTTGTCTCTTCTCCACATACGTAACCTCCTGCACCTGATTCTAGTTTTATATTGAGTTTGTATGAAGAATTTAAAATTGTTTTATCAGGGTTTATGATGCCATTGTTTTCCATATTCTGAAGAGCATTCTTAATTGTTTCAAAACTTTTTTCTGCTTCTCCATTTATATAGAAAGTTAAGTAATTACTTTTACTTGCATATGCAGCAATTAATGCTCCTTCTATTAATCTATAAGGCATATTTTCCATTATAAATCTGTCTTTAAATACGCCAGGTTCTCCTTCTTCACAATTTACAATTAGATATTTTTGTATTGATTTAAATGAAGATGCCATTTTCCATTTAATAGCCGCAGGGAAATATGCACCTCCTCTGCCACGGAGTTTGGAGTCTTCGATAATATCAATTATCTTTTCAGAAGGGTTATTAAGAGTAGTTTTGATTGCATTAAAATTGTAGATTTTATTATAGGTATCAAATTTAGTATTTTTAATCTCATTTATTCCTTCTAAAACAATGTTTTTATTTAGTATTGAATTAGAATTTATTATAGGTGTTTGATCTGAAATTAAAGGTGTAGGAGTAGGTGTTTTTAAAGAATAATACTTGTGATTTTGATATCCTATAGGGGCAATGAAGCATTTAAATTTGCAGTCTGTTGTTTCAAGTTTTGTTTCAATGTTTTTTGTGTTGATAACACATGAGATCCCATCACATCTTTTAAGATCATTTTCTATTTGAGTTTTTATTTCTGGATAACTTGTTATAGCTCCAAATATTTCGCTTTTAGCTACTTTTAAATACTTTGACAATAGTAGCATGTCGGACTCCGAAACAAAGCCTTGAGTTTTTTGAATTAGATGCAATGCTTGTAATAGTGAACTTTTTTCAGGAGGAAAGTTTTTTGACAATAATTCTTTTGTATTTTTATATTGTGTTTTTGCTTGCATATTCTTTTGTATTAAGATTAAGTTCGCTTAGTTTTGATATAGGTATATTACCATTTTTATCCCATCCTCTGAAATGGTAATAATTATCTATCATTGAATCTAAGTAAGAATGGGACATGATTTGATTTTTGGAATTTAACAATCTTTCGGGAAGATTATCATCTGATCTGATCCAACCATTCTGTATATTAAATAATTTTTTAATGTTATTTATTCTTTCTCCAGCTTTTTTAAGTTTTCTTGAATTATATTTAACTCCAGTAATCAATGAATATATTTCTGATGTTTCTTCGTAAAAATCATTGAAAGATTTTCTTAAAAATTTACACCATATCATTGAATCAAGAATTGCTGAGTAATCTTCGCTAGTTTTTGTTTTTGCAGCAATAATAGTAGGGTCATTAAAAATTTCTTTGTTATTGAAATCTATATCATAAGCACTTGCCCTGTTATGACAAGCACCTTTTGTACTAACTGATAATGCCAAAGATAAAGCTGGTAAATTTCTTGGATCATATGAAGGGATTTCTAATCCTTTAACATGCATAGCATAATTTGCTGAGCCTTTTCCTGTGGATTGGGAAGCAAGTTTGGTTCCATCAGCTAGCAAATCCCCTATAGAATCTCTGTATGCAATTTTTTTAATGAGAGCTAATAATGAATTTTCCGAATTTATTTTTATTGCAGAATTTAAGTGGCCCTTTTCAGATGCCTCTATTGCCCACCCAATGGTTACTCCCGTACTAATAGTATCCATGCCAAGATCATCGCATAAATTGGCTGCTCTTATTATCCAGTTTGGATTACTGACTCCAATATTAGAACCTAAACTTGCAGTAGTTTGAAATTCTAATCTAGATTCAGTTTTATCATTACCATCATTTGTTATAAAAATTTTTTCACATCCAATTGTACAATTCGCACAATGTGCTTTTTTTGAATAATGATTTTTTAACAGATTTTCTCCTTCAATATTTTTTGCCTCGTTAAATACTGATTGTTTGAAATTATTTGTTGGCAACATTTCTAACCTGTTAAGTATGGACATGTTTATCGTAGTTCCTGTAGTTCTATATTTTTCAGTAGAATCCCCGAGGCTTTTTAATGATAATTCTTTTCTTATTAAATTTAATTCCGTTTGGTTGGCTATATTAATTTCTTGAGTACCATGTATGGCTATTGCTTTTATTAATTTTGATCCCATTACTGCACCTACGCCTGTTCTCGCTGCCATTCTTCCCCCATCGTTTTTAATTCCAGCAAATCTAACCAAATTTTCACCTGCAGGCCCGATGCATGCAAAAGAAAAATTATTTCCAAGTTTTTGATTTAGTATTCTTTCAGTTTCACTGGTGGTTTTTCCCCATATATTGGTGGCATCAATAAATTCTACAGATGAGTTTTGGATTTTTATTATTTTGTTTGATTTACTTTTTCCAATAATTACTAGTGCATCAAAACCTGTTTTTTTTAACTTATCTGCAAAATGACTTGATGACATAGAATCACCAATAAAGTTTGTCAAAGGAGATTTTGTGGTTATTGCAAATTTGCTTGTTGTTGTAAGTTTAGTTCCCGTTAAAAGACTTGAAGCAAATATCAAAGGGTTGTCTGGACTAAATGAATCTGAGTTGAATGAAGAGTATTTGTATAGTAAATATGAACTTAAGCCAGTTCCTCCAATATAATCAGTCAAAATGTTTTCAGGTAAAGGATGTATTTCATATGAATAATTGTTTAAATTAATTAGCAGATACTTATTGTTATATCCGTTCATATTTAGCCACCAGCCTGACTACTGAATATTAGAATAGAATCATTGTTTTTTAGGTTTAATTCATTTTCTGAGGGGTTTTTAATCCCGTTAATTCCTATATTATAACTTTTTTTGAGATTGGATTTATTTTCTTCTATTATTTCTCCAATTAATTTTGGATATTTTTTACCAATGAGAGAAATAAGTTCTTCTTTTGTAATTTTTTCATTCACTTTTATTTCAAACGAATTTAATCCCAATATCATTCTTGCCCTTCCATAAAATTCTATTTTAATATTTATTTCAATCATATTTATTTAATTAGGTTTTTTGCTTTTGTTAAATCCATTTCATTATTAATATTAAAGAAACTTTTAGTGCAAGGCTCTGTTTCAAAAATTTCTTTTTCGGAAATAATTTCAGTTTTACACATATTAAATATATTTGAAATTTTTAGGTTATTATCATCTAAATTTTTTTTGATGACTTTAATGCAAGATTTACTGTATATAGCATGAGTTGAGTGTTTAAAACCTTCAGTTTCAGGGATAATAATATCAATTGAAGATTTCATTTTACTGATCATCAAAGAAAGTATAGATGGAGAAATAAATGGCATATCACAAGCTACTATAATAGCTTTTTCGTTATTAGCTTTTAGTAGCCCGGTATAAATTCCCCCAAGCGAACCTGAATTATTAAATTTATCAATTGTAAATTTTGCATTTTTTAAAAATGATAATTCTTCCTGTCTTTGTTTATTATTTACTACTATTATTAATTCATTTACAAACGGTTTTATCGAATCATATACAATAGATAAAAGTGGTTTGTTTTCAATATTTTCAATAGCTTTGTTTCTTCCTAATCTTCTGCTAAGTCCGCCAGCCAGAATTATGCCTGATAAATTCTCAGTACTCATAATTGTATTTCCTTACCTGTATTTTTTGTAATGTATCCGCCAATATTATTTATTACTTTTTTAAATTTTGATGAATTTATTATATTTAAGATTATCTCTATATATTTTTCATTTAAAATACTTTTGGGAATTACAATATCAAAATTTTCTTCTTTCAAAGGTATAAAATCTAAGTTATATGATTTTGCTGCAGACATTATCCCTAAACCGACATTTGCATTACCTGAATATATGGCATATGAAACTGCTAAATGAGAATTTTTTTCATTTTCAAATCCTGTAATATTTGATGAATCTATTTTTTCTTTCTCAAGCATATAATCTAATAATATTCTTGTACCTGATCCTTTTTGCCTATTCACAAAATTTAACTCTTTATTATTTAAATCTTGTAAGTTTTTTATTTTGTAAGGATTTCCTTTTGCAACTATGATACCTTGTATTCGATTTACTAGATTTATCACTTTAACTTCTTGGTTACTGATAAATTTTTTTATATATGAAATGTTGTATGTGTTTTTTTCAGGGTCAAAAATATGTGTTCCTGATATATGGCACAAACTTTGATCTATAGATAATAAACCACCTAAACTGCCTATTGGATTAATAGACATATCATATTCATTACCTTTCTGAAGTAAAAATGATTTTAATAAATCTAAAACGATATCATGGCTTCCACTACAAATAATTGTGTTATCAATTTTATTGATATCAGTTAATAGATTTATATCTATATACTGATTTTTTTCAAACCCTTCTTTATTTCGAGGTATTTTAATTAAACAATTAGCTTTTTGAATAGAACTTATAACGCCTGCACCTCCTGGTAATGGTACAGCTATATATTCATTATTAATTTTTCCAACAGTAGCTCTAATGTATTCATCTTCACCCATAACAGAGTTTAATTTTCTTGCTAGTTTTGCTTTTATTTGGTTATTAAACATTAATTTGTGATTAAGTTTTTTTTCTATAATTGGTTTAATTATTAATTCAGTTATTAATATTGCTGATATTGGGTAGCCTGGTAATCCAATTACAGGTTTGTTTTGAATTTCACCTAAAATTACAGGATGGCCGGGTTTTATTGATACCCCATGAACAATTATGTTTCCCAATTTGGATATTATTTCATTTGTATAATCTTCTGATCCTGCGGATGACCCTGCACTTACAAGAATAATATCATTGTTTTTAACAGATTTTAAAATTTCATTTTCAATTTTTAACTTGTTGTCTTTAATAATTTTAGAAGTACTCGAGCTTGCTCCAAAATCGTTTAATATCCCTGTTATGATATAACTGTTAAATTCTATTAAATTACCCTTTTTTTGTACTTCACCTAAATTTATAAGTTCACTGCCTGTAGGTATAAATCTTACTTTAGGAGTTTTTTTGACTTTTAGTTTGTTTATTCCGCCTGCAAGGCATACCCCAATATCATAGTGATTAATTCTTTTATTCTCAGGGATAATCATTTCAGATTGTATTAAATCTTCTCCAATTTCTCTCACATGATTCATAGGTGGAACTGAGTTGTAGATTTTTATTTTACTTTTATTTACTTTTGAAATATCTTCTATCATGATAACGGCATTAAATTTATCATCTATAGGATCACCAGTATCTATCCATTCAAATTCAGATTTTATTAATGTTATAGGTGAAGTTTCTGTGGCTCCAATAGTTGAAGAATTATGACAAGCAATCCCATCCATAGCTGCCAAATTCAGGTTTGGTGAAGAGATATTTGCAAATATTGGCTCAGCTGAGATCCTGTTATGGGAATTTGTAACTAAAATTTCTTCAGTATCAATAGCATTAAAATAATTTTCAAGGTGAGTAAAGTAAGATTCTAAAGCTTCTTCTATTGGAATATTATTAAGATAATAGTTTCTGGTATTTATATTATATTTTTCATTATTCATAAGTTTTTACTTTCACTAGACTATTTTTATATAATCCTCCAGATTCTGGTGGGATAGTTATAAATCCATCTGAATTTACCAAAGTGTTAATAAGATTAGATTTTCCAAAAATTGGTGTTGCTAATATTTTTTGATTATGAGTTTTCATACTAACTTGCACATAATCCTCCCTTCCGGTTTGAGAGCTAATATCTTGAGTTAATTTACAATCTATTTGATTTGTAATAGTACCAATATAATTATTAAGCTTATCTAATATTGGTTTTACTATATTGATGAAAATCATTATTGATGAAACAGGATTCCCTGGTAATCCTATAATAGGTTTTTTACCTGAAAGACCTAAGATTGTTGGCTTACCAGGTTTCACAGAAATTCCATGAACTATCACTCCTGGCTTATCTAATGAATTTATAACTTCAGCTGTAGTATCTCTGTAACTAATTGAACTACCTGCAGAAAAAATTAACATGTCACAAAATTCTAATGCTTTTTTTGTTTGATTTAATTGTGAATTCAAATCGTCTGGAAGTATAGGGAAAATCTTAGCTATGCAGCCTGAATTTTTTATTAAATTTGAAATAGTATATGTATTTATATCTCGAATTTTACCTAATTCAAGTTTTTTACTTGGTGGTATAAGTTCGTCTCCTGATGATAAAACTCCAATTATGGGTTTTTTTGATACAAATATTTTTGTTAATCCAGATTCTAATAAGCTTCCAATTTCTTGAGATCTGATTTTTATACCTTTTTTAATAATTATATTTCCCTTTTTTGTTTCCTCTCCGCTGAATATGATATTTTCACCTGTAGCAACTGGTTTTTTAATTTCTATCATATTATTCCCAAGTTCTTCAGTATCTTCTTCCATAATTACAGCAGTAGAGCCTTCGGGTATCATTCCTCCAGTAAATATTCGAGATGTTTTTCCGGGTATTATTTTTTGTTTTGGGACATCTCCCATTTTTATTTCTTCAATAATTTCAAGATAATTTGGACTTGATAATGAGACTCCATTAGAATCATTTGCATAAATTGCATATCCATCCATTGATGATCTGTTGAAATGGGGGAGATTTACTTCAGATTTTATATCTTGATTTAATATTCGACCATTTGAGTCAACCGTATTAATTTTTTCTGAAATCATTTCCGGGAAGTTTTTTTCAGATAAAAGCTTATTTATAGCCTCTTTAGGTGTAACTACTTCAAAAAATTCGGACAAAATCTATACCATGCTTATTAATTCATCAAGTTTAGTCATTAAGTTTTTTTGATTTAATCCTGATATTATTGCTTTAACTGAGTTGTTTAGGGGGCTTTTTTCTATTAACTGTGGTTCCATATGGATAGTGATTAAATAAAAATTGATATTAGATTCATCGATTAGTTTGGCTACATTTTTTTCTTCTGGGATATCAGATATTGAGTTGGTAATTACAAAACAGGATTGTTGATCTGTGATTTTTAAATTTTCAAAGTTTGGATATTGATCAATTTTAATTTGACTGTTTAAAGAAAGTATTTGATCTGTAAAATTAATAATTA
>CEVQ01025064.1_pt1 | contig 11474 bp, 8 predicted proteins | sample 356551 | NCBI WGS metagenome assembly CEVQ01 (sample SAMEA2623756, study PRJEB7988) | marine metagenome | biome: marine biome (ENVO:00000447); feature: mesopelagic zone (ENVO:00000213); material: "saline water (ENVO:00002010), including plankton (ENVO:xxxxxxxx)" | depth 250 m | reverse complement strand
AATAATTTTAATAGTTAAAATTTAATTATTTACTGATAAAGATTTGTTTTAAATAATTTTTATTTTATGACACTTGAATTTGCTTAATTTTAATTATTTGACCTCAATATTTATTCTAAAAATATTTATTAATATTTCTAAACCCTATTGCCGCCAAACGATTGATTAAACATTTGATTATTTTTAATACGGTCAAAACTAAACTGGCGAAAATCATCTTTCACTTTATCTTTTGTTATCCATTCAGCAAGTTCACGAGCAAAGATAGGCCCAGTTTTGAAAGCATGACCACTGCCTCCTGATGCATCGAAATAACCTCTAATTCCATCTCTGGGTCCTACAAATGGGATCCAATCTGGTGTCACATCATAAAGCGATGCATAAGAATTTATCATTTTAGAACCCTGCAGTCCTGGTATTCTTTCACAACATCTTTTATATAAATCATCTAAAAATTCTTCATCTCCAGATTCTTTGAAATTGTAAGGATCACATTCATAATAGTCTTTTGGGTAACCACGCCCTAATAACCATCTTCCATCACCCATGGGTCTCATATAAGTTGCTTCAATCTGATTTGCAACAGGTGAATTGGGCATACCTTTTTTTGTTCGAAATTGCCAAATACTGTCTTGTTCCCTTACAGATACTATTGGCAATTCCAATTCTACACCTTCTGCAAGGAATTTTGACCATGGACCAGCTGCATTAACTACTGCTTCAGAAAAAATTTTTCCTGATTCTAAAATTACACCATCTATGCTGTCCCCTTTTCTAATTAATTCTCGGACAGCTGTCCGTTCCTTAAAAACTCCACCTAAATTTTTAAAGGCTTTTACAAAACCCTCTGTCGTTTGAACAGGGTCAGCATAACCACTATCTTTTTCATATACTACAGCACCAACTCCTTCAGGGTTTAACCAAGGAAGGGTATTTTCCCACTCTCTCTCAGGAATGAATTCTGAATTAATCCCCAATTTGTTGTTCATTGATATTACTTCCTTAGCTTTATCTAACCATTCAGGGCTTACTAATACAGTAAAACCCGTATTATTAAATCCACCGTTAGTACCAATTTCCTCTTCCAAATTATGGAATAAATTTACAGCCTCTTTTGCTAGACGTGCCATTACAGGCACTGAGTAGTATGATCTGACAATTGCTGCACTTTTGCCTGTCCCCCCAGAGGCTATTTGATTTCTCTCTAATAGAAGCACATTAGAAACACCTTGTTTTTTTAAATAAAATGCTGTGCTTGCTCCTATAATTCCAGCGCCAACTACGATAACATCAAAAAAATCTTCAGACATATAAATAACCTTAAGAAATTTAATTATTACGTTAATAATTTTCTAAATAACAAATTTTTTTTCACCTGCCATCTCATAAGCTAATCTAAATAGGGTATATTCATCCCATTTTTTGCCCATAACCTGAATTCCTATGGGGAGACCGTTTTTTCCAAAACCACAAGGTATGCTCATTGCCGGATGTCCTGTCAAATTTGTGGGACAGGTATTTCTATTCATTTCTATCTTTCCTTTTCCATCCCACGACCCTTCTTTTAAATTGGATGTAATTCTTGAGGCTTTCATCGGGGTGGTCGGAGAAACAAGAACATCAATGTCTTTAAATATTTCATCTAACATACTTGTGATGACAAGACGTGCATTTTGTGCTTTTGAAAAATAAATACTACAATATTCTCTCCGTAAATATTTTCCAAGAATCATCCAAACCTTTAATAAGGTTGGGAATCCGTTGCTTCCGGCCCTTCTAGCTTTTCCAAAAGCTTCCTGCCAATAAGGATCACAAGCGCCCCCTCTTGAATAACCCTCAAGATCCGATTCAACCATATTTGATGCTGAATGGCTTAGGATTCCATGGAGTATTGGCAAAGTGTCCCCCCACCACGGCAAAGAGATTGTCTTAACACTAGCACCTTTCTTTTCAAAAACTTTTAAAGTATTAATTATTGATTTGTTTACATCATTTTCTGATTCAGACCACTCTGTTGATTCTTTTATTAAACCAATTTTTAAGCCATTAATATTTTCTTCTTTAGCTTTACTATATTCTACTTTATTTACTTGTCCTCTAATCCATTGAGGGTCCTTTTTATCTTCTCCGGCAATAACTTCCAATGTAATAGCAGTATCTTCCACTGTAGATGCAGTAGGACATATATAATCAATTGTATGATCTAAGTATGTAATTCCAAAACTCGGTACCAAACCATGGGTAGGCTTTATACTTATAACTCCGCACCATGATGCTGGTATACGTGCACTTCCTCCTTCATCTACACCTAATGAAATGTTCACTTCTGAGGCCGCAACTGCAGCTGCACTTCCTCCTGATGATCCTCCAGTAGAGAATTCCCTATTATGAGGATTAAGAGGAACTCCGAAATCACTTGTTTCACTAGTTCCCCCCATACCAAAACTGTCCATGTTTAATTTCCCGATAATCGTTCCACCAGCTTCCAATAAACGTTCAACCACTGTTGCATCTAATACTGGTACGTATCCAGGTGCTAAACGAGATCCGTTAGTCATAGGGACACCTGCTAGACGTATATTATCCTTAAGGCCAATTGTTTTTCCAGATAAGAGTCCATGACTCTCACCCTTCACTTTACATTTCCTTATGAAAACATTATAAGGATCTTCTTCAAAAGTAGGTCTATAACCAGGATCACGATCAAAGTATTTTATCTCATTAATCCGTGACTCAATTTCATCAAGTTTATCAATCTCCTCTAGTGTATTATTAATTAATATTGAAAGATCTTTAGTCTCTTCTTCAGTTAATGTCATATATTCTGAAGCAGCAATTGTACAAATCTCCTGATTTGAAGGTCTTCGAATAAAACCACTTAATCTTTTACGCATATTAATTTTAATTTTTTATTTGATTTTGTGTAAATTGAAGAAATTCCAAAAGCTGAGATAAATGTTTTAAACAAAACTCATTCACTATTTTTCAGGTCATCTCCTGTAATTGCACCAGTAATCAAACCTACAATTTCTTCCCTATTTGTATCATTTGTTTTTCTAATACCTTGCACTTGACCAAGTCTCAAAACCTGTATTTTGTTTGAAATATTAAAAACAACATCCAAATCATGACTAATCAAAATAATGGATTTACCCCTGTCTCTTAATTGTTTAATTATGTCTAAAACCTGATTCTTCTCTCTTACACCCAGTGCAGCAGTGGGCTCATCCATAAGAATTACTTTCCCTTCCTGTAGTACTGCTCTAGCAACTGCTACAGCTTGCCTTTGACCACCTGACAAAACACTTATTGGGACATATACTGAAGGTAATTTTATCCCCAATTCATTTATTAAAGTACTTGTCCTCTCATACATTTTTTTCCTGTCTACAAAAATATGTCCTTTCCTTATGGGTTGACCAAGATACAAATTAGTAGCTACGTCTAGGGTTTCAACCATCGCTAAATCTTGAAAAACAGTGGAAACCCCTAAAATTTGAGCATGTGCAGCGTTCTTAAATTCCACTGACTGTCCGTTAATTTTAATTATTCCAGAATCTATTTGGTAAACACCTGCAATTATCTTAATCAAAGTGGATTTCCCTGCTCCATTGTCCCCTACTAACGACAAGACTTCTCCAGGATAAGCACTTAATGAAGCATTTATAAGTGCATCAATGTGTCCAAATGATTTTGAGATGTTCCCCAATTCCAGTATGGGATTACTTTTTGAGTCTGATATAAAATCACTCATTATTTCGGAAATTTAATTTGTCTAGAATATGATTTTTTTACTTTAGCGAAATCGTTCTTTAAATCTATCAAAGACTGCTGCAACTAATATTACTGAACCTATTGCTATTTGCTGCCAAAATGGATTTATTCCCATTAAATTTAAACCATTTCTTATTGTAACAATTAAGAGAACACCACCAGCTGTACCAATTACTGTACCTATTCCTCCACTCAAAGAGGCTCCTCCTATTACTATTGCTGCAATTGCATCAAGTAGATCTAATGCCCCCAATGTGGGATTAGCTGCATTCAATCTAGAGCTAATAATAACCCCGGCTAATCCAGCAGAGGCACCACTTATTAAAAAAGCGAAAAACTTTGTAGATTTTGAAGGTATCCCTACTAAATTAGCTGAATTTTCATTCCCTCCTACAGCATAAATATTAAGTCCAAAAATTGTCTTTTTTAAAATGATATGCATTATTATTAGAAGTAATCCAGTAAATAACATGGGTGATTTTATATAAAATAGTTCACCTTGACCAATCCACTGATAAGCTTCTGGGAAACCATATATTGATCGTCCTTTCGAAATAAGTAATGATATTCCGCTTACAATCCCTAAGCTTCCTAATGTAACAACAAATGAGGGGATGCCCACTATCGCAACCAAACTGCCATTTAAGGCCCCAACTAAGGCTCCGCTAGAAATTGCAATGATTATTGAAAGTGGCCAAGAAATTCCAAAATTTACACAAGCAATTGCAGCAATTACAGCACAAAACCCTTCTATTGCCCCTATAGACAGATCTATTTCTTTACAAATGATGACCGCTGTGGACCCTATTGCCAATGCTCCAATAATTGCAAATTGTATAGATAAATTGCCAAAATTAGTTAATGTAAAAAATCTTGGGGCAAAAAAACTAAGTATTATCCATAAAATAATTATCGGCACTCCAATTCCAAAAGATGTTACAAAGCTTTGAATAAATTTCATGTGTAATTTTTATGAAAATAATAAAATATTTAATTATTCAATCAAAAATAATTTTCGACTTTATTTTAGGGATGCTCAAAAATTTTAATTGCTAAAATTAGTGATTCATACAACTTATTTCCCAACAAAAAATAGGTAATAAGAATAATTTATTTATTTAAAAAATCTTCCACTACAGCCCCATGATAAGTAAAGAGTAGAATCAATTTTACTTCTCAGGTTAATTCTCTCTTTGAAAGATACTTGGAGACGGGGAGCCTACTTGCTATAATTTAAAGGGTTAGTAAAGTAGTTTTTTATAAGTTAAATTTTTGCCTCATTTATTAAAACAGAAGCTTGCAAGAGAAGTATTTTAGCAGGATTTTTGAAATTTGAAACGTAAAGAGAGTCTTATTTATATTCATGAAAAAGTCTGTTAAACAAAAGCCTTTAATCTGTATTTAACAAAAGATCCTTTCATTGAAGAATAAATAAATGGAGCTCCATTTGAGGTATTTCAATGGAGCTCCATTTTAAACTAGCTATAAAACTTTTGAAACTATGGTTTAAGAACAAAAGTGCAAGAAGGCAAATTACTGCAAAAGACTTTTTTTTCTAACTTATTTACATCCAGCTATTGCTTTTTTTGCATCATATTTAAGTCCAGGTGTAGCATCATCATGTGTACCAGCCACAATTGCTGCCATAGAAGGTTTATCAACTACAAATGTAGGCATAATAATCTTTTTTGGTACTGATTTCCCTTTTGCAACATCCAAGCTCGTCCTTATAACTTGTGCCCCAATATCCCTCCAACCTTGGTATAGGGTTGCTAAAATTCCATCATTCCAGATACTATTTAAGGTCTCACAATCGCCGTTATAACCCGTAATCTTTTGTGATGATCCCGATGATTTAACAGCAGATAAAACTCCTTTTGCCATTGCATCACTCATAGCAAAAATCAATTCAATGTCTGGGTCTCTTGTAATCATGTCTGAAGCAAGTGAATAAGCTTTGTCCCTCATCCAGTTTGCTTCGCCATAACCAGCAAGTTCTACACTGGGATATTTTTTCATTGCACGACGAAAACCATTTTCCCTGTTAAGTCCTGCTTGATGGGCTATAGCCCCTTGAATAAATACTACTCGCCCTTGACCTCCTAAACGATTAAAACCCCATTTAGCAATGGAGTAACCACCAAGTTCTTCATCACTTGAAACCAGACTTACTGTGGTGCCCCCACCTAAATTATCACCAATCCACATAACTACGGGAATACCAGCCGCATTCGCCTTTTTGACTGACGCTCCAATAGCTTTAGAATCCTCAGGGTTTACAGCTAATACATCAACACCTCTGGCAATTAGGTCATCCATACTGTTCGCCTGGGCAGCTGGACCTGCCGCTAAAGCAAATACAACTTCAGCACCCAATCTTTTAGCTTCATCTTTTCCACCTTGTATTGCATCAGCAATAACTGGAATATCAGCAGGATATGAAGTCCATCCTATTGTTATTGCATTTGCTTGAATTCCTCCCAAAGCAAAAAATAAAGTAACCAATAATATCTTTTTATATATTTTATGAATTAATGCATTTTTCATAATTATCTCCTTTTTTTCAGATTGACATTAATAAACTAACCAACTTCAAAATGGAATTATTTTACCATGATTGAATCAAAAAATTTTTATGATACATTATGTATATATTTTGTCAAGAAGATTTAGAAAAATCCCTCAAAATACAAATAGCTAATTCAATTTATTGAATAAATACAATATTATATAATTTTAATCAAATAATTTAATCCTTAATATGGAGACTTTCGGAGTTTTGTTGTAAAAATAGTTAGTCGAAAAAAAGTTGACAATTATTTTTAATTTTTATTTATAGTTTTACAAATTTCTGCTAAAGGTTGTGGTTGAATGATTAAAAGGTTATTCAGAAGAATTTGATCAACAACAATAAACAAAAATAATTTAATATGAAGTCTAAAATTCTGATCCATGGTGGTACTGTCGTTGATGGAACTGGGGGCAGTGCATTTAAAGCCGATGTTGAAATCACAGATGATCGTATTACCAGGATAGGGGAAATTAACCCTCACAATTATTCGGAAATATTAGATGCCAAGGGATTAATTGTAACCCCTGGATTCATTGATCCGCATAGCCACTCAGATTTCACACTACTAGTAGATCCTCGAGCTGTGAGTTCAATTACTCAAGGTGTTACATCTGAGGTTGTAGGAAACTGTGGTTATGGTAGTTGCCCAATTTTAAATAAATCAATGGCAAAAGATGTTATATATGGATTTCGGAATGATTTTCCAATTAATTGGGGTACTGTAGCTGGATACCTAGATCGTTTAGAAAAAGAACAGCCAGCCGTAAATGTTTTAACTTTAGTCCCAAATGGACAACTGCGAATAGGAGCTTTAGGAGCGGATCAACGCCCAGCCAACAAACAAGAACTATTAAAGATGAAACATTTGCTCAGACAAGGATTGGAGGAGGGGGCTTTTGGTTATTCCACCGGACTTGAATATGCAAATGAGTTGTCTGCAACAGAAGAAGAAATAACAGAGTTATGCAAAGTAACGGCTGAATTCCGTGGTGTTTATGCAACACATACTAGGAACCGTGATGAAAAAGCTGTAGAGGCTATAGCTGAAGCAATCAGAACTGCAGAAAAAGCAGACGTCGCTCTTCAAATTTCCCATATCACTCCAAGAGGGCCTCGAGAGGATGTTGAGAGATCAATTGAACTGGTAGAAGATGCAATCAAGCTAGGGAACGATGTAGCATTTGACATGCATACTAGATTATTTGGAACTACATATTTAAAAGTGCTTTTGCCTTCCTGGGCTCTAAAAGGCAGTAAAAAAGATATAGCAAAACGTCTCTCAGATAAGAACTCTCGTTCAGAAATGAAAAAGCACAGAAGTTTAATAACTTCTCTTAATGATTGGAGTAGAATAGTACTTCTAGATAATCCAGCATTCCCAGAATATTCTCGCCTTAATTTTTCAGAAATAGCAGCAAGCAGAGGATGTGAACCTATTGATGCAGCTTATGACATACTTCTTAAAGAAATTGATAATATTCATAGACCTTTTATCATTTTGCACAGTTACACGGAGAATATTCTAAAGTATACTTACCAGCATCCATTATGCTTGGTAGGTTCGGATGCAACAGCTTTAGCCCCAGATGGACCATTATCTGATTCTATGTTTCACGGATCATATACTTGGGCTTCATGGTTTTATAAGAGAATGATAAGAGAGACAAAAACATTCAGTCAGGAAGAGGGTATCAAAAAAATGACCAGTCAGGTTGCCAAACGTTTTGGTATTAAAAACAGAGGTATTATTTCTGAAGGTTATTTTGCAGATATTGTTATATTTGATGCAAATAATTTTGGAGAAAGAGGCACAACTTTTGAGCCGAACCAAACAGCTCAAAACATGAATCATGTAATTGTAAATGGCGTAGTAACATTGAGGAATGGAGAACTTACTGAAAATCGAGGTGGTTCAGTTTTGAGGATGATATAATAACAAAAATTTTAAAATTACAAATAAGCATAATTTGGAGGCCATTTAAATGGATACTACAATTAAAATATAACTGATTAAGGGTTCTACACATTTTGAGTTTGCCAGAAATGCTTTTGAAATTATTGCCTACTGCAACTTAGACAAGTCCTCAAGTAATTTTTTTTCCAAATACCACATAAAATTTTTCTAATAAATACTCAGAAAAATATTCCAACATATTTTTTTAAAATGAAAATTAAAAGTATTAACTGCTATCCGTTACTGATTAATAATAAGTATCCGTATTACTGGTCACATGGGATTATCAACTCTACAGAAATTATCTTAATTGAAATTGAAGCAGAAAATGGTGTGAAAGGTTATGGGGAATCTATTGCAACTCCTTCAGGTGAAGGAGTTAAAGCTTTTATTGATTCAGCATCAAGTGTACTGATTGGAGAGGACATTTTTCAAAATCAAAGAATAATTAAAAAATGTTATCATTCACTTTTTCAAGCACATGGAACATGCAGTGCTCCTAGATTTGGTGCTCAAATTCTTTCAGGACTTGAAATGGCATTGTGGGACCTTTGTGGAAAAATTGTTGAGAGACCTTTACATGAACTGTTGGGTGGAAAGTATAGAGATAAAATTGAGTATTTTGGATTTATACAAGGAAATTCAGCCGATGAATTAGCAATTGATGCAAAAAAACTATCAAAAAATGGACATAAAGTTATTTATGGAAAAATAGGTCGTGAAGAATCAACAGATGTTCAAATTGTGAAAAAAGTTCGTGAAGCTGTTGGAAAAGATATTCGCCTTCGTTTCGACCCAAATGAGGCCTGGGACCTCGTAACCGCGAAACGAATGATAGAAAAATTAGAAGATTTTTCAATAGAGATGATTGAACAGCCTTGTAATCACATGAATATAAGTGTTTTAAAACAGATAAAGGATCTAAACAAAGTATCTATTGGAGTTGACCAAAGTGTATTTAATTTAAATGATCTTTTTCAAATAGCATTATTAAATGCTGCTGATCTTGTTGTTTTAGGACTACATGAAACTGGTGGTATAGGTGGATTAAAAAAAGCTGCTGCAGTAGCTGAATCGGCAGGCTTGAATATATGTATCCATGGACTACATGAAACAGGTATAACAACTTGTGCAGCAAATCAAGTCGCAGCAACAATACCAAATCTTGATGATGGGAACCAATTTATGAATCATTTAATTGAATCAGATATTATTAATTCTCCAGATTTAACTCTACAAAATGGTGGGCTGCCTGTTTTAGATGGTCCAGGCTTGGGTTTTGAAATCAACTTTGAAGCGGTCCAAGAGGCTAAGGAAAAATACAAAATTAGAAATAATCAAAAAAAATAATTTAATGAATTATTATTTCTAAATTAAAACCTGTTTGAATCAAAAGGCTTGATATCTATAGATGTTTTACCACCAGATGCTAACTCAGCAATTATTTTACCAGTTACTGCAGCGACAGTTAGACCTATGTGCCCATGTCCAAATGCAAAATACCCGTTCTCATATATTGGAGATTTACCTATTACTGGTAGCGAATCTGGCATGGAAGGACGGTGTCCCATCCAATATGATGCCCCTGTTAAATTTAGAGATGGGAAAAGTCTTAATGCATGTTTAATCATTAATGAATACCTGCTTTTTTTGGCTGGCGCGTCTATTGAGGCGAGTTCAACGGTTCCAGCCAAACGTAAACTATCTCCCATTGGAGTTGCACAAAATCTCAGATCCCCCGAAATAACAGGATAGGAAATATTTATACCTGGATTAGGCAATGAAACTGAATAGCCTCTCTCAGTTTCCAGCGGGACATTTGCCCCTAGTTGAGAAGCAAGTTTTTTTGACCATGCTCCAGCACATACAACTACGGCATTTGTGGGAATTTCATCTTGATCAGTAATAACTGATTTTACTAAGTTTTTTTCAGTTTTAAAACTTTTTACTTCTTGAAGATAATGCTTACCACCTTGTTTTTTAAAATTGTCAAATAGCTTAATTGCAAACATATAAGGATCTGTAATATGAGATACGTTTTCATAAAATATAGCATGCTTCACAATACTATCTAAATCAGGTAAAATTCTTTTTATTTTGTCCTTATTATATATTTCAAATTTAACTCCTAAACTTTTTTTTAGTGAAAGTTCAGGCTTTATTTTTTCTAGAGACTCATCACTAGTTAGGGCAATTATTAAGCCTTTTCTTTTTATTAAGTTACTACAATTAGCCTCATCAACTAATGGTTCATATGCAGAGTAAGTATCTTTTAATAATTCAGATAAATTCTTTGAATATTCAATGAATTTTTTAGGTCTTCCAGCTATAACAAAACGAAAAAGCCACGGAATGAGGCGAGGTAAATAAGAATAACTGATAACAAGAGACGAATTAGGATCAAGTAGCATTCCTGGAACCTGTTTTAAAACGGCTGGAGACGATACCGGTGTAACATGCGAGGCTGCTAAAAGTCCGGCATTTCCCGAGGAGGCTTTACTAGCAGGACCGTTCGGATCAATTAGTGAAACACTCCATTTTTTTTTCATTAAGTGCAGTGCTGTGCATATTCCGACTATTCCAGAACCTATTACACATACATGATTATTTTGTTTTTTTACCATAATTATTCACGTTGTGAAGTTTTTTAAAACTTTATATAATATTTCTTATTTCAATAAAATAATATTAATATATCAATGGAAAAAACTCAAATCGGTGTTGATATTGGGGGGACTTTTACAGATATTGTTGTTTCTCATAATTCATATATAAGCAAAATTAAAGTATTGTCAACTCCATCAGAATATTCTAAAGGTGTAATGACAGGCCTTTCAGAGGCTATAAATAGGTTAAAAATACCACCAGAAAATATTACTGAAATTGTACATGCAACAACGTTAGCTACAAATGCAATTCTTGAAAAAAAGGGGGCAAATTGTTGTCTAATTACTACAAAAGGGTTTCGTGACGTTTTAGACATAGGCAGACTTAGGATTCCGACACTATACGATCCTTTTTATGACAAACGTAAGTTACTAATCCCTAGGCATAACACTTTAGAAATTAACGAAAGAATTGGAAGTAAGGGAGAAATAATTGAGCCTTTTTCGATAGATTCAATGAAAAAGACTATTGATTTTTTAGATAAACATAATATTGATTCAGCTGCTA
>CEVQ01139308.1_pt1 | contig 11478 bp, 12 predicted proteins | sample 356551 | NCBI WGS metagenome assembly CEVQ01 (sample SAMEA2623756, study PRJEB7988) | marine metagenome | biome: marine biome (ENVO:00000447); feature: mesopelagic zone (ENVO:00000213); material: "saline water (ENVO:00002010), including plankton (ENVO:xxxxxxxx)" | depth 250 m | reverse complement strand
TAATAAAGATAAAGATTTCATTAATATTTTTACTTCCTAATATCTCAAGTACCATTATTGTATAAACTTCATAATATACATGCAAATCTATCAAAACCTTTATAGCTAATGTGCTATTATGAATACATAACGACATAGTATAGAACATTACATGGTAAATCTACCAACTAAAACTAAAATAATATGTACTCTGGGGCCATCAACGTACTCTGAAAACGTAATTGAAAACATGGTCTACAGCGGCATGCGCATTGCAAGATTAAATTTATCTCATGGTACTTTAGAAGAACATGCTAAAGTAGCCGAAACTATCAGGAAAATATCTAATAAACACAGTATACCTATTGGAATCTTAGTTGATATTCCCGGAGTAAAGTACCGTACGGGACTTTTAAGTTCAGGAGTAATTGAATTAATCCAAAATGAGCCAATCACATTAACAAGTGAAGATATATTGGGAGATAATAACATTATATCTGTTCATCCGGCAGGGATCAGTAAAGCTGTTACTGCTGGCAGTACAATACTACTCGATGACGGATTCCTTGAATTAAGTGTGAAAGAAATAGATGGTAAAAATATACACTGTGTGGTAACTCGCGGAGGCAGACTAACTGAAAACAGAGGAATTGCTATACCAGGATACACATATAAAGAAATATTTTTAACAGCGAAAATCAAAACGTTCTTAAAATTTGCTGCTGAGCAAAAAGGTGATTTCGTCGCACTTTCGACAGTTCGTTCCTCAAAAGATATTACAGATGTGAAAAAAGTTTTAGATAAGCATAATTATTATCCAAATATAATCTCTAAAATTGAGAGAGCTCAGGCACTCGATAATATCGATGCTATTATAGATGAAAGTGATGCTATTATGGTCGCACGTGGTGACCTTGGTGTTGACATTGAACTTTCCAGAGTTCCTGTTGTGCAAAAAGATTTAATCCAGCGTTGTAATCTAAAGGGAAAACCAGTAATTACTGCCACACAGATGCTAGAATCAATGATCAGATCACCTGTCCCAACCAGAGCTGAAGTAACAGATGTTGCTAATGCTATTTATGACGGTACTGATGCAATAATGTTATCTGGGGAAACTTCAGTAGGGGAATATCCTGTTGAAACAGTTAAGATCATGTCAGAAGTCGCAACACAAGCAGAAAACGCCCTCAGATATGATGAACTTCTTAGGAAAGGTGAACGTCAGTTAGAACAGAAGACTGATGATGCCATTAGTTTTGATGCCTGCAGAACAGCTGCTCAGCTCAATGCAAAGCTAATTATTGCTTTTACCGAATCCGGAAGTACAGCAATGCGAGTTTCAAAATATCGACCGAAATCTCCTGTGATGGCTCTTACCACACATCCTTCAGTCCAGAGGAAATTATCTATTTGCTGGGGTGTTGAATCAGTTGTAACTCCAGACATACAAACTGTTGAAGATTTTTTCCAAGTTGGAGAAGCAATTGGACACAACAGAGGATTAAAATCTGGTGACTTAATTGTACTTGTTGCAGGATTACCTATTGGTGTAAAAGGAAGTACTAACTTATTAAGAGTAATTAGCCTCTGACTGTTTCCACTCAATGTGGGTTTTGGAATATATATATACTAACGAATATATAGCACATAACCAGTAGTACTGATTCAATCCCAACAACTTTTAACATTTTACGTTTTGGCCTCATTAAAACCGTTACTAAAACAATTAATGTCATAAAAATAGCTACCATTGCACTTACAAAATGTGCATTTGAAATATCATTCCAGATAGATCCGTTAAAATAAACCCCATCATCAATGAATAATACAAATCCGGTATTAAATAGATTGCTTCCAAGCAAGTTTGAAATAGCTAAATCAGGCGTTCTCATTCGTACAGCTGCTATAGACGTTGCAAGTTCTGGTAAAGAGGTACTTAATGCAAGAAGCTGTGTCCCTACAAAACTTTCTCCCCATTTCATTAACTCAGCTATTTCTTTTCCTGCAATAGAAAGAAATACACCACTGATAATTACTACAACTGCGCTTCCTCCATAAATTAAAAAATTCCTTCTTAAAGATTGCTTAATTAGCGGGTTTTCTGTTTCTGAAATTGTGACATCTGAAGTATCATTATTATTACTCTTACTTTGTCTAAAAATCAAAAACATTACAACAAGAAACAGAGCAAATATTAGATATGATAATAGTCCAATATGCCCAATACTAATATCTAAGAACGAAATTTTTAAAAGTCCAATTGCAGCAACAAAAATTAACAAAATGCTTAATACAGCAATAAACCAGACTGACTTAGGAATAATTCCCAGAAAAGACTGCCCACGCCAATAAACATCTAAAACAGTAATTATCAATAAATTAAAAATATTACTGCCAAAAACATCTCCTGCAGCAAGATCTACAGCACCCAAGCTTGCTACAGCATTTATTCCTGTACCTAATTCTGGTAATGAAGTTGCAGTAGCTAATAAAAGCACCCCTACAAATGAACGGTCAAGTCCCGTTTTTAAAGATATGCTATCAGCTGATTTTACCAAATATGTAGAGGCATAAAGGATTGCTGCTGCTGCACCAATTAATTGTAGCCAAGGTAAAAATGCAGTCATTTCCTATACTCCCTACACATCACGATTTATCATTGTATTAACAGTGAGTTCTAGTAAATCTTTATATTTATTTGCTTCTAAATTCTTTAAACTACTGGTTGCATTGGCAGAATAATCCTTTGCTATAGAATAGCACTGATCAATTATCCCTTTCTCTAAAATAAATGATATTGTCTCTTCCAAAGCATCCTGATTGACCTTAGGAAAATCAACGTATCCTTCTGGGGTAAAAACATGATTATTAAATGCATGATTTGAACTTTGAGTTTTTACATACATATCTTGAACTGGCTTATACTCTGGATATTGTTCCATCAATACAATCACAGGTAATGTAATAATCCCATTCTTTAAATCACTGCCTACAGGTTTACCTAAACGATTTGAGGTGCCAACAAAATCCAGGATGTCATCAATTATTTGAAACGCCATTCCCAAATTGTATCCATAATCACCAAGCTGTTCGATAATTTCTTCAGGAGCATTGCCTAGTAGAGGCCCAGCTGATGCTGCAACGATAAACATTGATGCTGTTTTACGACGTAACCTCTTTAAATACTGGTCTCTATTTTGATGAAGATTAAATGAATGATTCATTTCATCAAATTCACCAATCGTAAGATCAAGTGATAAATTTGCAAACCGATCTATCATTTCTAGATTTTCTGTCGTACAAACTAATTTAATTGCTTTAGACAAAAGATGATCCCCAAGCAATACTGCCTCACGTGATCCCCATTTGGCATTAATTGTCGGAAGCCCCCTTCTTAAATTTGACTCATCAACAACATCATCATGTACCATAGATGCCATATGCAGTAACTCAATCGCAGCTGCAGATTTTGTAACCCTGTCAATATCAGCAGGATAGAATTTAGAAGATAAAATAACTATAGTTGAACGAATTCTTTTTCCAGGATTTTCAAGAACCTGATTTAATAAAGCAGATAGTAATGGATTATTATCTGACTCAATATCTTCTAAACATCTGGAAACATCTTCCATGTCACCACTTATAGCTTTATATATGTCGTTTAGTTGATTCATACTTTTTAATATATCAAATCAGAGTTTTAAGTATCTAGCTCTTCTCTCTCAATTTTGACAAATAATACTTTTGGTTTGGGTAGGGAAGTACCGCTGATAATTTGATTAGCTGACCAATTCCAGCCAACATCAGTAACTAAATCTTCAAATCCCAGCAATTTATGTAACTTTTCAGAAGAAAACGGAAGGAACGGATATAATAGAATTTTTAAACAGTTAACCACCGATAAAACGACCCAAAGTGTGGTAGCAGCATCTCGTTGACCTTCAATATCTGTACTTTTCAACTTATGCCACGGTTCTTCATCATTTAAAAATTTATTTGCTGCCTGTGCTAACCCCATCGCTATAGTTAATGCGGATTTAAAACGGCAATTTGTAAGTTCCTCGGATACTTTTTCCATACTGTCTCTTGCAAGTTTAAGTAAACTTTCGCCACTTTCATTAAGTTCACCACATTCAGGAATCTTTTTGTCAAAGGAACGATATGAAAGAGATAAAACTCTATGTACTAAATTACCGTACGTAGCTACCAATTCATCATTATTACGGCGTATATATTCATCCCATGAAAAATCAGTATCACGTATTTCAGGCATATTAGCTGACAATACATATCTTAACGGATCAGGTTCAAATTTTGATAAATACTCACCTAACCAGATAGCCCATCCTCTACTTGTAGAAAATTTCAGTCCTTCTAAATTCAGATATTCATTTGCCGGAACATCATAAGGTAAATTTAAATCTCCAGATCCAATTAACATAGATGGCCAGATAATCGTGTGAAAAGGAATATTATCTTTCCCCATAAAATAATATGATTTCCCATCACCTTTCCAAAAATCTTCCCATTTTGATTTATTTCCGGTTTGAGAGCTCCATTCAATCGAAGCAGACAGATATCCAATTACAGCATCAAACCACACGTATATTCGTTTATCTTCGTACCCATCCAGTGGAACAGGAACTCCCCATTCAATATCTCTCGTTATTGCTCTGTCTTTAAGTCCTCCTTCTAAAAATTTCAATGAGAAATTGCGTACATTAGGTTTCCAGTGTTTATTTTTCTCAATCCACGTATAAAGTTGTTTTTCAAATTTTGTTAGCGCAAGAAAAAAATGCTCTGTTTCCTTGAAAACAAGAGCGTCTCCACTTATACGACTCTTTATATCAATTAATTCAATTGGATCTAATGTCCTACCACAATTATCACATTGATCTCCTCTGGCACTTTCAAAATTACAGTGTGGACAAGTACCTTCAACATAACGATCAGCAAGAAACCTTTTATCTTTTTCTGAATAGGGTAAAGTCATCACATCTTTGTAAATAAAGCCATTTTCCAGAAGTTTAAGGAATAAGTCCTGAACCACTTCTTCATGATTTTTTGTATGAGTAGTGGTGAATAAATCAAAACTGATTCCTAGCTGTTTCCAGTTTTCTAAAAACTCATTGTGATATAACTGAAATATTTTTTCAGGTGTCGTCTTTTGTTTCTCTGCTTCTAAAACCACGGGTGTACCATGAGTATCACTACCTGATACCATAAGTACTGCATTACCTTTCATTCTGTGAAATCTGGCAAAAATATCAGCAGGTAGATATGCACCGATAGTCTGTCCTAGATGAATGGATCCATTTGCATATGGCCATGCAACACTGACAAGTATTTTTTCTTGATTTCCCACAACGACCTCAAATTAATATAACTACTAAAGTTTATAACAAAATCCATTAATACAATAACTGTTTCCCAAATAATATATGCCTTGTCTCCTCAAACTACACTATCTGGACTTCAGCACCTCTAGCCACAAACTATAGATCTGATTTTTAGAAACACCAGTAGTTTCAGCAATTTCATTTACAAAATCTTTGATTTTTGCACCTTTATCTGCATACTCGTTTAATTGATTCAAAACTAATTGTAAACTTTGAGATGTATTGTTTCCTAAATCTGTGTTTTCATCTTTGCTAGAATCTATTACTAATGTATATTCCCCTTTAGGATTAGTGGTTAAAGATAACGCTTCACTTGCATTTAAAAACAAAGTTTCCTCAAATTTTTTTGTTAATTCCCTACAAATTACAATTTTCCTATCCCCTAAAATCGTATTAATATCTTCCAATAAACCTACTATCCTATGCGGAGATTCAAATATCACTACAGGATATTTTGAACTACTAAATTCCTTTAACACCTTTTGCCTAACACCTTTTTTTCGAGATAAAAATCCAAGATGAATAAATGAATCAGCAACTATCCCTGATATTGAAAGTGCTGCAGTTACAGCACTTGGTCCTGGAATAGTAAATACCTCAATTCCTGATTTTCTAAACTCCATAACTAACTCAGCCGCAGGATCATTTATCCCGGGTGTGCCCGCATCTGACACAATTGCAATGTCTCCTAACTTTATTTCCTTTAATAACTTTGGAATTCGAATATGTTTGTTATGTTCATTAAATGAAATCAGTTTAGTATTAATACTGTATTTCGTTAGCAATTTACGAGTTACTCTGGTATCCTCTGCGGCAATTAAAGATACTTCCTTAAGAATTCTAATAGCCCTAAATGTAATATCTTCAAGATTGCCTATAGGTGTTGTAACTACATAAAGAGAATTTATCATAACAGATCTTTAAATTTGATATTGTTTCTCAAGAAGCGTTTTAAAAGCATATGTTAATGGATGTGCAATTTTTTGTCTTCCTTCTTGTATAGATATTAAATCAATTAAGTAATTTAGTATTGCATAATTTAAATCTTCAAACACAGCTTGCTCTATTACGTCAAAATGTGGGAATCGTAATTTTTTAGCAGGATCTAATTTATCTGATATGAAAACTATCTTACCAATGATATGGAAATCTGGAGTTCCAGTAGTGTGAAACCAGACAGCTTGTAAAACATCAGGATTTAAGATATTAAATTCATGCTCTAACCACTTTGCTGCAACAGGACCATGAAGTAATACCGGAGACTGAACTTCAATAGAACTGACAGGTATTTTCAAATCATCAGCTAAGTTAAGTAATTCATTATCACTTAAATTACGAGCAAGATCATGAGAAGCCATAGCATAATCAACCTGAGTAACATCTACCTGATATCTTTCAGCAAGAGATCTGGCAATCTTGCGCGTTCTGTGAATATGATCCTGTAATCCTTTTGGTAACCCTTCAATCTTTTTGAGTATTAAAGATATGTCTAACTGACTATCCAATTTCTACCCTTGAGATGATCCATTGACCAACAATAAACGGAATATATGATACTGCTACAATTATTATTGTCTTCCATAATGCCTGCAAAACAAAAACACTTCTCGTTGCTAATATCATAGCTGCAAATTGTAATAACATAATAACAATTGAAATAGCATACAAAAAAGTTTGCCCACTAAACCCAAACCAGTACAGAGGAACAAAGAAAATATAAAAAATAGCCGGGGACTGCGCAAATCCTCCTACACATAAAAATGACATCCATGCCTGTTTCGGAACAGTAGATCTCGGATAAAATAGAATGGAAAAAACATATATCAATAAAAGCCAGGATAACCACAACATAACAAATTCAGCAACAACCAACGGTAAATGCGTTAATTTAGCGTGAGAGGAAAAACCCTGAGCAACAGCAGCAAATGCTACTACAAAAAAACTTTGGATAAGTAAACTACTATCATTAGCAATGTTTCTGTATGTTTTTTGACTCAGTCGAACTATGCCAGTCATATTTGATAAAAGCTTAAACCCAGCAAAAGGTTCTCTCTGTTGTGGGTCAATATATTCCAGTGGAGCACCACAAAACCCACAATATTCAAAATTTTCTGTAGTATCCTTACCACACTTAGTACAAGTTTTGCTAACAGCCATACGTCCTTCTTATTTAATTATTGAGGAATGTAACTAGCTAAGGATTTCCAAAAGTTCAATTCGAACATCCCCTGGAGTTGCCAAAAAACAAATTCTCATTGAACCGTTAGGAACATCAATGGGACCTTCCATTAATTTAGCCCCAGCTTTAGTCAATCTGGTGATTTCTGACTCTATATCATCAACTGTAAAACCAATATGTTCTATCCCCCAATGTGCACTAACATCTCCATCTCCCATCTTCTCATGATTACGATCAGCAGATATATTTACCTTAGTTCCATCAGAAGTAGTACAGGCTATAAAACGATCTCCCCAAACTCGGACAAAATCATTAACTATTGTAAATCCTAAATGTTTTACATACCAATCTGCTGTTACTTTCGGTTTTGCAGATTTAATATGAACATGATCAAACGTAACACCCATTTTATATCACCTTAAATTAAAATCTTAAATTTTTAAAAACATAAACATGTTCCATTTTAACAGATTACATTGCAACACTATTTCTAACAGCATCCACAAAATCCTTTATCTTATTTAAATCCTTATTTTTTTTTGTTTCAACTCCACTTGATACATCAACAGCATATGGTTTAACGCTTTCGATAGCAGAAACAACATTACTACTATCGAGACCACCTGCTAACCAAACAGGATAGTGTGATGAGATTTCTTCTGCAACACTCCAGTCAAACTTTCGACCAGTACCACCTAAACTTCCAACATCAAGTGTATCTAGTAAAATATCGCATCCTACATCCTTATAACTTTTTATTTTATCCATGATCCGTAATAACACTTTATTATTAATACCAGTTGCAGGTATTCTAATTTGTTTAATTACTGGACATTGGATATTTTTAACATAATCAACAGATTCTTCACTACATAGCTGTACCACATCTAGAGAACATTCATCTATTAAATTTGTTATTTTATCCAGTTTTTCATTAGCAAACACACCAACAATTTTTACATCATGATTTGAAGTATTATTATGGAAGCTACTCACTAAATTTTTTGCAACTGAAACACTTAAATATCTATGAGAACCACGTACAAATATCAAACCAAAAAAATCAACACCTAAAGATGCAGAAAAAACTGCATCTTCACTTCTTTTAATGCCACATATTTTAATTTTTGTCACAATAAACTCCGTAAAACCATAGCTGGATCTTCAGAAGATACCAGTGCTTCTCCAACAAGAACTGCATGTACTCCATGTTTTGCAAGGTAATCAATGTCTGCACGCGTTCTAATTCCACTCTCACTAACTATTACTTTGTTTTCAGGAATTAAACTGGCTAATTTTTCAGTTACTTGTAAATCAACAATAAATGTTTCAAGATTACGATTATTTATACCTATTATTTCAGCTCCTGCTTCTAATGCAATTTCTAATTCATCTTCACTGTGGACCTCTACAACTGCCTGCATCCAAAGTTCTGAACAAAGATGAATCATCTCAGTTAATTTTGTTTTATCATTAGCAGCTACGATAAGCAATATAGCATCTGCACCATATGCCCTGGATTGATAAATTTGGTGTAAATCTATAATGAAATCTTTACGAAGAACAGGTATACTTCTTGCTCCAACTATTCCCTTAACTTTCATCAAATATTCAATGTCTCCTTGAAAATATTTTTTATCAGTCAAGACTGATATTGCTGCAGCACCATTAGAAACATATATATCAGCAAGTTGATTAATGTTAAATCTCCCCGCAATAAATTCTCCTTTTACAGGAGATGCTGGTTTTATTTCTGCAATTAACCTAACATCATCACCTAAGAGGGCACCAACAAAGTTCTGGGCACGATCTTGTTTAGAAATTTTTTCTTGTAGAAAATCCATCGGCTCATTATCTTTAATTAGTAAAACTTCCTGTTTTTTTGTATCAAGAATTTTATCTAATATATTAGCCACAACTAAACCTCAAAACAAAAAATGTTAAACTGAATTAGATACATCTATCAAAGATTCAAGTACTTGCAACACTTTACCGTCTTCTATTGATGTACGCGCTAACGAAAGGCCACCTTCAATAGATTCTGTAATATTTGCTGCATACAAAGCAACTGCAGAATTTAAAACAACTGCATCCTGAGGAGATCCTTTTATTCCATTTAAAACATCAAGGAAAATCTTATAACTTTCTTCTGAATTTTTAACTTGGATTTTATCCAATGAACTAACTTGTATTCCTAATTCAGAAGGACTAATTACTGAATTAGTTATTTCCCCATCGTTTAATTCCCACATCCATGTATCCGTACTAATACTCACTTCATCCAATCCATCCATACCATGTACGATTATTACATGATTACTACCTAAACGTCTCAAAACTTCTATGAGTATTTCACCTAATTTTTTATCTGAAACCCCTAACATTTGATTTTTTGCTCCAGCCGGATTAGTTAAAGGGCCGAGAATATTAAAAACTGTACGAACTCCTAGTTCCTTTCTTGGACCAATTACAAATCTCATTGCTGAATGATATCGTTGAGCAAATATAAAACCAATGCCCACCCTGTTTATACACTCTGCAACTTGAGTCGGATCTAAATCAATTTTGACACCTGCTTGCTCTAATATATCAGCACTTCCACACAAGCCAGAAACAGCACGATTCCCATGTTTTGCAACTTTGACACCACATGATGCTAATACCAACGAAACTAAAGTGGAAATATTAAACGTACTTAGAGCATCTCCTCCTGTTCCACAAGTATCAAAAACATCATCGTCGATATTAACTTTTGTAGACTTTTCTCTCATAGATCTCACCATTCCAACAATCTCATCAACCACTTCACCTTTCATTCTAAGAGCTATAAGATAGCCTGCTATTTGCGAATCAGTAGCGTTACCTTCCATAATCTGGTCCATCACCTGTTTAGCGACTTTCTCTGATAAAGAATTGCCGTCAAGTATCGATTGTATAGTCTCTTTGAACATAAAATCCTCTTACAAAATACCTATTCCTATATTTTCAAAAAATTAGCCAATATTTGTTTACCATGTTCTGTAACAACTGATTCTGGATGAAACTGTATACCATGAACATCTAATTCCTTATGTTTTATTCCCATAATAATTTTGTTTTCTGTCCATGCATTAGCAATAAATGTATCTGGGAGTGTATCAGGATTAATGGCTAAAGAGTGATACCTGACAGCATTAAATGGATTAGGAATATTTGTAAATAAACCTGTCCCATCATGAAAAATCTTAGATATTTTACCATGGAAAATTTCATTTGCTGTAGTAACCACTCCTCCATAAGCTTGTCCAATACACTGATGCCCTAAACAAACCCCTAATATTGGTAATTTGGTTCCATATTCACGAACAATTTCTATAGATAAACCCGCATTATTAGGTATACTTGGCCCGGGAGAAACTACAATCTTTGCTGGATTCATTTTTGTAATCTGATCCAGTGTAATCTTATCATTCCGAACAACCTCAACAGTTTCTCCCAATTCAGAAATATACTGAAAAAGGTTATATGTAAAACTATCATAATTATCAATTAAAAGAATCACTTGAACTCCCCAGTATTAGAAATTCCACTACAACTTCAAAAAGCAACTATTACTATAGAATATACCATTGTTATACATTATATATCTAAATTGAAAGAGGTTATTCTTAAATATTACTTTCATCTATAATATACTTGGCTATATACTATATACAGATATTCACATATTTTGACATTTATAGTTAGGTGAAAATCAATGAATTTTGAAACAGTTATAGGTTTAGAAGTACATTGTCAGCTAGCAACCGAAAGTAAATTATTCTGTTCTTGTCCCTCAAAGTACCAATTATCAGAACCTAATAGTTTGATATGTGAAGTGTGTGTAGGCTTTCCTGGAAGCTTACCAGTGATAAATGAAAAAGCTATAGAATACGCAAT
>CEVQ01131800.1_pt1 | contig 11498 bp, 8 predicted proteins | sample 356551 | NCBI WGS metagenome assembly CEVQ01 (sample SAMEA2623756, study PRJEB7988) | marine metagenome | biome: marine biome (ENVO:00000447); feature: mesopelagic zone (ENVO:00000213); material: "saline water (ENVO:00002010), including plankton (ENVO:xxxxxxxx)" | depth 250 m | reverse complement strand
AGTGGCAGTTGCGCCAAATTTTCTTATACCGGTTATGTAAAAGACTAATCTGTCTCCCGGTTCCATTCTTTGAGCTTTTCTGCGTTGCTTTGACATCAAACCTTGAGATTTAAACCCCATATTTTTAGTGATATTGAAATTCTGCAAGGAACTAGCAACCATCCAGTAGGTTTTTCCTCTAGCCATTATTTAGACTCCAATTGGTATTTAATCACCCAGTTCTCTGGGCAGATATTTGTCAATGTCGGTTGGTCTACTATTGAGTGTTTCTTATAACCGCGATTACTTTGCCTTGCACTTGTATGTTTTCGGGGTCTACATATATCGGGTGCATATTAACGTTCGCTGGTTGTAGTTTTATTCGACCAGGTTCACGAAAAAGACGCTTAAGGGTAACTGCATTTTCTCTTTGTAACCATGCAACCACCATGTCACCATCTCTGACGGCGTGAACTGGTTTTATGATTACAATATCACCATCATCAACCAAAGCGTCTATCATTGACGTGCCTTTAACCTTTAAGGCATAAGCTTCGCTAGCATCCTTTAGGAATGCTTTTGGTAAATCTAGCATTTCCAGTGGCTCTATAGATCCCCAGTGATCTTCTGTGAGAAGAGGAAGGGGTTCTCCAGCTGCTATATAACCTAATACTGCTATGGTATCACCTGAACTATCCGGTTGTACTATTTCTATGCTTCTAGATACTGTTTTGTCTCTTTTTATATAACCGTCCCTCTCCAGTATTTTGAGATTGTAATCTACTACAGAAGTAGAGCTCAGGTTACATGCTGATTGAATATCCCGTATTGCTGGAGGGTACCTCTTGATATCTCGGAATTGTTTTATAAATTCCAATATCTCATATTGCCTTGGTTTAAGTTTTTTGTTAGACATTTATACACTAATAATGGAACACATGTTCTATAAAAAGACTATCATTTACGCTTAGAGGTGTCAAGATTGTTTAATTGTATCGGTTCATGCACCATTCTGTACCATGCTTCAGCATGTTCAAAATAGCCTCGGTTACAGTTTCACATGTCTCCGTTAAAAGCAATTTTTCTTCGTTTTTGAATGTTCCTAAAACGTGGAGAATAGTATCGTCTTCGGATTCAGGTCTTCCTATGCCCACCCGCAATCTAGGTATATTGGAAGTGCCCAGAGTATTTATAATAGATTCAATACCTTTATGTCCTCCATGTGTTCCTGAAGTTCTTATCCTAATTTTGCCCAACGGTAGGTCCATGTCGTCATATATTATTACTAGGTCGACAACCTGAATTCCAAACCTGTCGCGTAAATATTTTATCGTGTCGCCGCTATTATTCATGTATGATCTAGACTTCGCCAATATTACAGTTTCGTTATTTATGTAGCCGCTTCCGATCGAGGCCAGAGTTTTCTTTTCCGAGAATTGTATCCCTGTAGTTCTTGATATTTCATCTAAACAGATGATACCAGCGTTATGCCTGGAATTTTTATATTTGCTATCCGGATTACCTAGTCCAATTATTATTTTCATGTTTCATTTCTCAATTGGCGTTAACTAGTAAGTTTTGACGCGCGTCTGAAGTGCCTAATAGGTGTCAATCATATAGATAAATTCCTCTTCGGACAGGATTCGTATTTCTAGGTCGATTGCCTTTTGTAATTTGCTACCAGGGTCTTTGCCAGATAGGACGAAATCTGTATTCTTGGTTACGTTGTTAGTGATCAACCCACCCAGAGTAGAAATTTTATGTTCTGCTGCGGATCTTGTGAGACTCTCTAATTTGCCGGTCAAAACAAAACGCATACCATGGAATGACAAATATTCCGCGTTCTGCTCTGATTGGTGGATGCTTAATCCAGAACTTTCAAGTGAGCGTATTATATCCATATTCTTAGTTCGTGAAAAATATTCAGTTATGCTGTCTGCTATTTTGTGCCCTACATTGGGTAAATTCAAAAGTGATTGTTTATCTGCTTTACTAAGTTTCTCCAAACTCAGATATTGGGATGCTAGAGTTTCAGCAACTTGTGATCCTACATGTAAAATGCCCAGTCCAAATATTATCCTAGATAATGGTCTGGTTTTACTTCTTTCTATTGAGTCTATGATTTTGTTTGCACTCAACTCGGCAATTTTATCTAACTTCATAATTTCGTCAGCAGTTATTTTGTAAATGTCGGATATGTCACTAATTAGATCGGAGGTTAATAAGTTTTCACAAAGTTTTTCTCCCATGCCTGCTATATCCATGGCATCTTTTGAAACAAAATGCTTGATCTTTTCTAAGGCCTGACCAGCACAGTTATCATTTGTGCAGTAATACATTGACTCTTCAGGTTGCCGAATTACGTTAGAGTTACATTTCGGGCAATTTGTAGGTAACGAGAATTTCTGTTCTCCTCCGGTGCGTTTTTGCACGACTGGGCTGATCACCTGAGGTATCACTTCTCCGGCCCTTTGAATAATCACCCAATCCCCGATACGAATATCTTTTTCTGTTATATAATCCTCGTTGTGTAAAGTGGCAGTTTTTATAGTAACGCCACCTACGGACACCGGTTCCAATATCGCATACGGATTTAATGATCCAGTTCTTCCAACATTTACTCCAATATTAGTTAATTTAGTGATAGCCTGCTCGGAAGGAAATTTATATGCTATCGCCCATCTGGGTTCTCTGGAGACATTACCCAGCTGTGTTTGCTGCTCAAATCTATTTACTTTTATGACGATTCCATCAGTTGCGTAATTTAGTGTCTCTCTTTTGGCCAACCAGTAGTCATAATATTCTTTTACTTCTGATAAACGAGTACAGTATAGATTGTTCGAATTTATTTTGAAGCCTAACTCTTGAAGGAATCCCATTGTATCCCAGTGGTTATTGGGTGTATTTATTCCGTCGGAGTAACCTAATCCATAGATAAAAATATCTAGAGGCCGTTCGTTAGTGATATTAGGGTCTAGTTGACGTAAGGAACCTGAAGCAGAATTTCTTGGGTTAGAGAAAGGGGTAAGATTTTCTAATACCCTTTTCTTGTTCATTGCAGTGAATGAGGATATAGGGAAGTACACTTCACCACGTACTTCTAAAGTTCCATTTGTCTTATCTGATATGGATAGAGGAATTGATCTTATAGTTCGTAGATTTGGAGTGACGTTTTCGCCATGAAATCCATCACCTCGTGTTGAGCCGTGTTTTAGTATTCCGTTTTCGTACGTAAGTGCCACAGCGAGGCCGTCCATTTTAAGTTCGCATACTATTTCGAACGTGTCTTGACCTAGTAAATGGCAAGTCCTTGTGTACCAGTTTTCTAAATCCGCCGTGTTGAAAACATTTCCTAAGCTCAGCAATGGTACTGGGTGGTTTATTTCTGTGAATCTGCTGGATGGGGCAGCACCTACTCTTCGGGTTGGTGAATCTTCCGTAACAAGATCTGGATATTTACTTTCTATACTTTTCAGTTCCTGCATTAATTGGTCATATGCTTCGTCAGATATGTCAGATCTATCTAGTACGTAGTATAGATAATTATATTTGTTTACTTCTATCTTTAGGGTTGCTAGTCTAGTTACTATTGAGTTATCTCTTATATCCAATATGGTATCCTTATTATCGGTTTTCTAACCAATCTTTTTTGATTTGCAATGGATGTAAAGATGTGTTTCAGAGATCATATTAATTGATTTATAACTAAACCAGTCGGTAATTTCGGGCTAAAATAAGTTGACTTTATTGGCAGCCTTTGTCCATCACTAACAACAGATTCAAATAAGTCTAATGACAAAGGAGGTAGTACAAATCCAGATTGCCACTCGCCGGTGAGAACGAGATTTTCCAATTCGCCGGAGTCATGAGTATACGTAAGCATTCCTTTTTCAACTGCTTCTTGTTGACTTCCTACTATGGGCTCTATCACTTGTTTGCCAAGAAATTGAGTCATACATTTTTCCAGTGGAGAGATGTGACTTTCAGTATCACCCTTGCGGTTGAGTATATAGAGTGTATTAGTCTGATTTGCTATTAATCCTAAACATGATTGATCCTGTCCCTGCATAATCTGTATTTTTTGAATAGGGTCAGGGATGTCAGATAGATTAAATTCTTGGACTTCAAAATGGGTTCTTATCAGGTTCAGCATAGTATCAAACTGAGCATCTGAAAGGTGCCTCATTATTCGGTGGTAAGGCAAGACTATTAAGCCTGGATCTTCGATTTCTATAAGGCACATCAATATAAAATGACACGGGTCACTTTCACTTAGAGATGTGAGCGTGTTTCGATGCTTCATGTAAGCCAAAGAAGTCTCATATCTATGATGACCGTCTGCTAAATATATAGAGGAATCCTTGAGGCAGTTTGTAATTTGTTCGTTTATCCTAGTGTTCTCTATTGTCCACAACTCTATTGTACCTTGATCGTAATCGGCTGAGTCATTTGGTGTTTGCCGCATAGCCTCACTGAGTAAATCGCTTATATCTCCTGTATTATCCCTGTAAATGCCCATGATAGGGCTAAGGTTAGCATTAGTCTCTTTTATTAGACCAAGGCGGTCCTTTTTAGGGCCGGAAGAGGTTTCTTCGTGTGGAAGAACAATACCCCTCGAAAATTCTTCCAGGCGTACCCTTGCAAATATGGATCTTCTGCTTTTTTGAATTCCGTCATGGTTAAACTTTTCTCTTATAGCATAAATGGTAGGGGTGTCATCCCTAACTAAAACGCCTTCGTTGACCCAGCCTGCCAATAATGTGCCGGCTCTGGTGTAGCGGTTGTCAGTGTCTGAATCTGAGGCATCTGATATGCCTAATTCGAGCCTTATGGCGTTATTCGGGCTCAATTCGTATAATGCTGACTGTTCGTCACTGGATATTACATCATATGGTGGGCATAACTCTTTTCCCAAATTTCCGGTTCGATACCTTAACCCTCTAAATGGTTGTACGTCAGCCATTAAAACCCCTCAATATAATTATTATCGCTATTTAAGTATAGCAATTGAGTTGGTGTTAAGTCCATGAATACACACTAATTTTGATGGTTTTCAAGGGAGATGCGGACTTAATTTTGTGTAGACCTGTTGTATAATTTAACTATGGAATCCAACATAAAGGTGTTATTGAACAAGGAACAGAAAGAGGCTGTCGAATACGTGACTGGTCCCGTTCTTATTTTGGCCGGCCCAGGTAGCGGTAAAACTAGGGTAATAACTCATCGTATAGCACATCTGATAAATGAGTGTGGAGTACGCCCTTACAATATTGCTGCCGTTACGTTCACAAATAAGGCTGCATCTGAAATGCGGCAAAGGTTGTTTGGATCTAATGAACTTGAAGGTACCTTGGGTTTGTTGGGAGATGTTCCAAATCAGAGGGATTTCACGGTGTCTACATTCCATGCCCTATGTTCGTTGATTCTTCGTTTAGATGGGAATCTTATGGGATTGGCAAAAGACTTTGTCATATATGATAGGGATGATCAACTTACATTGGTAACCAAGGCCATGGAAATATCAGAAATAGATCCCAAACGTTTTTCCAATAGAGCTATATTAGACATCATTTCATCTGCTAAGAGTAAATTAATTACTTCAGATAATTATATTGGACAACCTGGTAATCCAATGGACAGGATAATAGAAGTGGTCTACAAAAATTATCAAAATTTGTTAGAACAAAACAAAGGAGTGGATTTTGACGATCTGTTACTGAAAACTAACTTATTGTTCAACAACAACCCTTCTATATTGAATAAATATCAAGATAGGTATCAATACTTAATGATCGATGAATTTCAAGATACGAATATGGCTCAATACAATTTAGCTACCAAAATAGCCGGGAAACACGAAAATATTTGTGTGGTTGGAGATCCAGATCAGTCAATATATTCTTGGAGAAACGCCGACATTAGAAATATACTTTCGTTTCAGGAAGATTTTCCAAAATGTAAAGTGATAAGTCTGAACGAAAATTATAGATCTACTTCAACAATAATTGATGGGGCTTACGGAGTTATATCGCAGAACACTCAGAGGATAGAAAGAAAGTTAACAACTAGTAATCCTAAAGGGGATCCAATATTTGTGGGCGAAGCCTATAACCCAGAAGAAGAAGCTCAATTAGTTATGAAAGAGATCAATCGATTAAGAGTCGAGAGAGGTTATTTATATAATGACTTTGCTGTTATGTATAGAGTTAATTCACAATCACGAGCACTTGAAGAGGGATGCCTGAGGAATAGTATACCGTATAAATTGATTGGTGGTCTCAGGTTTTATCAACGTAAGGAAGTGAGGGATTTAATAGCATACCTAAGAGTGATTATGAATCCACATGATGATATTAGTTTATTGAGAATAATTAACACTCCACCAAGAGGTATCGGTCAGAAAACAATTGATGAAATTGAGGTGTTGTCAAATAAAAACAAAATATCCATATACGCAGCCATGGAACTCGCCGCTAATGCAAAATTTGACGGGGATCCCAATACAAGCAACAGATCGCATAGGGTAATATCAAAATTTGTTTATCTTGTAACAAGTCTTATTCATGACAGTGATGGATTAGATCCCGCCAGTATTATAAATCTTATTCTTGAAATAACAGGATATCGAGTTTACATAGAAGATCAAGGAGACCAAGGAGCCGAAAGAATGGATAATATAGAAGAATTAAAGGTGACTGCTAATAAATTTCAAAATGTTGATCCTGAGGATAGATTTATTGAATTCTTGCAAGGGATAGCTTTGGTATCAGACATAGATTCTCTTGATGATTCACAAGATTCCATCGCACTGATTACCTTGCATCAAGCGAAAGGATTAGAATTTCCTACAGTTTTTATAGTGGGGCTAGAAGAAGGTTTGTTGCCTCATATAAGATCATTTGATTATGCGGATCAAATGGAAGAGGAAAGACGAGTTTTTTATGTTGGCATGACGAGGGCAAAGGAATGTTTATACATCACTCGTTCATTTAGACGAGGATATAGAGGTAACGGAGTCAGCAACATTGCTTCTAGGTTTTTGATGGATATACCAAGTGAATTAATGTCGAATTTTTCAAGGCGATCCACACCTATTGGTTCAGTGATGATAGATTCAACAAAACAATCTAGTACTTCTTATTTACCAGACTATGCCATAGAGAAAAATCCCATGGAAGTAGGACAAAAAGTTAGGCATGATAGATTTGGAGATGGGATAGTCGTGTCATGTACTGCGGTTGGGTATGATTACCAGGTAACGGTTGCATTCAAGGCTGATGGGGGGATCAGGAATTTGTTGTTAGGCTATGCCAATCTACAGTTACTGGATTGATAATTGGTTTTGTGAACTAGGTCATTTTGGTGACAGATTCTTCTATTACATCCAGAATTTCAGATACAGTTTTGCTGCCCAGATCCTCACCTGATCTTGTTCGTAACGAAGCCTCGTCGGATTCGACTTCTCTATCGCCCACAATCAGCATGTAGGGTATTTTTTGCATTTGTGCATCCCTAATTTTAGCGTTCATTCTGTCAGTTCTTTTGTCAACATTGACTCTTATACCATCGGAACGCAGTCTATTCGCTACTTTTTCTGCGTACTCTAGATGCCTATCTGCTATTGGTATAATTACAGCTTGTACTGGAGAAAGCCATGTAGGGAAAGCTCCTGCGTAATGCTCTATTAATACACCAAAGAATCGTTCTATTGACCCTAACAGAGCCCTGTGTACCATATACGGTCTATGTTCTTGTCCGTCTTCGCCGATGTAACTTACGTCAAATCGTTCAGGCAGGTTAAAATCAAATTGTATAGTAGTACATTGCCATTCTCTACCCAAAGCATCTACCATTTTCACATCAATTTTTGGACCATAGAATACGGCACCCCCTTCATCTTCTTCATAGGGTAGATTATGGTCTTTTATCACATCTCTTAGTACATTTGTGGCCATTTCCCAATCGTCAAGAGACCCAGCGAACTTTCCGCCTTTATCACGCGTTGATAAATAGACCCGAAATTCGGTGAATCCGAATGAATTCAGAAAGAATTGCATAAAATCCACACACTTTTCTACCTCTTCTTTGATTTGAGATGGAGTACAGAATATATGGGCATCGTCCTGAGTAAATCCTCTTACTCTCAATAGACCATGCAGTACACCTGATCTTTCGTATCGATATACTGTTCCTAGTTCCGCTAGTTTTATTGGAAGTTCTCTATAACTCCTGAGAGAACTCTTATAGATCTGTATATGGAAGGGGCAGTTCATCGGTTTTACATAATAATCTTGTCCGTCTATGTCCATCGGTGAATACATGTTTTCTGTATAGAAATTCAGGTGGCCACTTGTTTCCCAAAGAGCAGAGCGTCCTATGTGTGGAGAATAAACTATGTCATAATCGGCTTTAAAATGTTCTTTTCGCCAGAAATCTTCTATTATGGTTCTGATTCGCCCACCTTTAGGGTGCCAATATGCTAATCCAGGTCCATATTCCTCGTGGAAAGATAGAAGATCTAATTCTCTTGCCAGTCGCCTGTGATCTCTTCTTTGAGCTTCTTCGAGTTTCAGTAAATGATCTTGCAGGGCCTCTTGAGATTCAAACGCTGTACCATAGATTCTTTGTAGCATTGGCCTTTTTTCATCGCCATGCCAATAGGCTCCAGCTACGCTCAATAATTCAAAGGCTATGATTTGTCCAGTGTGTTCTAAATGAGGTCCTTTACAAAGGTCGGAGAAGTGTCCATGGCTATATATACTGATGCTTTCATCTCTTGGTATATCATTTATGATTTCTAATTTGAACGGTTGATCTGAAAACATAGATGATGCTTTTTCGCGGGTGATGTCTGTGGGTGAGAATGGTAACTCCAGACTTATTACTTCTTTTATGTATTTCCGTATATCATCTAGATCATCTGGTGTGAATGGTTTTTCCAATTGAAAATCATAATAGAAACCGTCTTCTGTGGGCGGACCTATGGCAAGTTTGGCATTTGGGAATAGTTTCAACACGGCGTCAGCCATTATATGAGCTGTAGAGTGACGCATTCGCTCACGAAGAAACTTCAATTCTTTATCGGTGTCAGTATCATTTATGGTCATATTGATCAGTTCGCTAGTCTACAGATATGTTAATAGATAGGCAAGGGGGTCTCACTATCATTACTTTTTTCTGTTTGTATTCGCCAAATATTTGACTGTCATATTCTTAAGGATGTATCTTAAGGGTAAATAATATTTTTGTTTAAGCCCTTAAGGATTTCGTTGAGAAAAGGGAGATTTTTATATGCAAGACTTGAATGCTAGATCACAAGAGTTAGTTGATCGTATTTCTGACATTATGGTGCGACTTTGACGTATCTGGAAAGCAATCCAAAATATCAGATATTGAAATACGAGCAAGTAACCCAAGCTTTTGGGATGACTCCAAACTAGCTCAATATATAATGATGGAACTCTCTGACTTGAAGCAAATGGTTCAAGTATGGACTGGCTTGGCAGACAAATCTAATAATCTAAGACAGCTAGTACAATTGGCACTAGACGAAGAAGACAATTCACTTGTAGATTCTTTAACCTCAGATATTAGTGATATTGATCAAGAATTGTCCGATAGGGAATTTGATTTACTTCTTTCGGGGCCAAATGACGATAGAAGTGCTATATTGGCAGTTCATGCAGGCGCAGGAGGCACTGAGTCTCAAGACTGGGCCCAAATGCTTCTCAGGATGTATTTGCGATGGGCTGAGAGGGCAAAATATAGCGCCAGCATTATAGATACGTCACCAGGAGACGAAGCCGGTATTAAGAGTGCTTATATAAGTGTTGAAGGTAAATATGCTTATGGCTATCTAAGAGCCGACAGAGGTGTCCACAGACTAGTGCGTATATCGCCTTTCGATTCTGATCATGCACGGCATACTTCATTTGCCTTGATAGAGGTTTTGCCCGAAGCAGACGATAAAATAGATATCGTCATAAACCCAGATGATATAAGAGTAGATGTTTTCAAAGCTAGTGGACATGGCGGGCAATCTGTACAGAAAAATTCTACAGCAGTGAGAATAACTCATAATCCGACCGGTATTGTGGTTAGTTGTCAAAACGAACGTTCCCAATTTCAAAACAAGGAATATGCCATGAAAGTTCTTAGGGCCAGGCTAATGGAACTAGAATCAAAGAAGAGGGATGATGAACAGGCTAAATTGAAAGGTGAACATGTTGCTGCAGGGTGGGGAAATCAAATACGAAGCTATGTTTTACATCCGTACAAAATGGTAAAAGATCATCGAAGTGGATACGAAACCTCTGATACTGCGGGTGTATTGGATGGAGAGCTAACCCCCCTATTACGAGCCTATCTTAAATCTTCTATAGCTGATTAATGGATTGATAATTAGGATTTGAGTCTGGCATCTTCAATTGTCTCAGGGACATGGGATATAACGCAGATATTGTCTGAAAAGTATGGCTAGTTAGTCCAGATTGTTTTTGATATGCCAAAACCTATGTAAAGAGGTGGTCGTAGACAAAACAGAAATTATAATCAGTGCAGCTACAACTTGATTAAACAAAAGTCCAAGAGTCATAACTAGTATCCTTTCGGGTCTCGTCATAAATCCAACTTTGCAGTCCACACCCAAACCTTCACCCCGAGCTCTTAGGTAACTGACCATAAATGAACTGACAACAGATATATATATCAAAAATATTATGTAAGTCTCTGTGTGATGATTCGAGTAGTAAATTAATAAGCCAAAAAATATGAGAGCTTCGGATAACCTGTCTATGTACGAGTCTAGTAATGCTCCCGATTTGGTGACTTTATTTTGCATTCTGGCTAAAGCTCCATCAACCATGTCTAATGAACTAGCTATGACAAGTAGAATGCCAGATTGAAAGAAGTTTCCAAGGATGATTTGATGAGTTGTAACGATATTAAGTATCAACCCAAGGATAGTTATCTTATTAGGTGAGAAGCCAAGCCGATTAAAAAGTCGTGCAATTGGCCTTTCTATATAGTTTGAAAGAAAGGACCTACTAAGTTCTCTATATTCTTGCCAAGACTTCAACATAGTTTATTAAAATAAAAAGGAATACATTCGTTGTATTCTAAGTAATATTGCCATTTCCGAATTTATTTTTATAGGATAAATCATAGTAATCCAAGATTTTTTGGGTTACGACTGACCAATCATATCCTGGTGCCTTCAAGAATCCATTTGTACCAAGCTTTTCTCTTAGGGATGGATCTTTTATTAGATTGGACAAGGCTTCTGTCAGTGCCTCTTCATCTTTCGGTGGAACCAAGAGTCCTTCATCTCCATTGGACATTACCGAAGAATATCCTTCTATATTAGAGGCGATTATAGGCTTACCAGATGCCATTGCTTCCAATAATACAATGCCGAAACTTTCTCCACTGGTCGCCGGGGAACAAAATATATCTGCTGCTTGATAATATCTAGGCAGATCTTCCGAAGACACTCCACCGACGAAGACAACGTCTTCTAT
>CEVQ01046000.1_pt1 | contig 11500 bp, 6 predicted proteins | sample 356551 | NCBI WGS metagenome assembly CEVQ01 (sample SAMEA2623756, study PRJEB7988) | marine metagenome | biome: marine biome (ENVO:00000447); feature: mesopelagic zone (ENVO:00000213); material: "saline water (ENVO:00002010), including plankton (ENVO:xxxxxxxx)" | depth 250 m | reverse complement strand
GGCTGAATCATTTCTGATGGTGAGCCGTTGAAAGAAAAGAACCCCTCTGAATCGGTGGTTGTTGTGCCAATCAATCTGTTTGCCAAAGCGGCGCTACCAGGAACATTTGCCGTCTCATTATCTGGAACCAAGTACAGTTCTAGGACGATGCCCTCTATGGTTGAGGCATTACTAGCAAACTGGAGTGTTCCGTTTAGGGAAATATTTCCTGATGAGTAATCTCTCTCCAATGAATCTGGAGACCAAGTTTCATCCACAACTTCGACAACAGACATTTCTGGGCAGGCTTGGAATGGTATCCAGCCAAGGTCCAATTCGCCCTGATTCGCATTTGTTTGCAGATGTACCTCAACCCACCATGAGAAGTCATTACCATAAACTTCGAATCCATTATCGACCCAAGTTCCTCCGGAGAAACCTGTAACTTTTCTTGTTGGTAGTCCAATACTTCTCAGCATAGATGTGAAGACGGTTGCAAATTCATCGCAATCACCCTCGTGGGCTTCTTCGAGAATCCAAACCGACGTATCTTCAAGTGAACTAGAGATGCCAGAGGAACTTCGATTCACATTCGAACCTGCATGATTTCTCAGAAAGGTGGTTGTGTTATTGCCGTTGATGAGAAACTGTTGAATGGCCTCAACTTGATCCCACGCTGATGTCCAACCGCTTTCGTTGAGCACCGACCATGAAATCTTAGTAATGTTGTTAAAACCTCTGTAATCGGTAGCATAAGAGCTATTTTGGAAGGCGGTTGTATTATCCCGAATTGCATCTGTCATAGTAATTTGAGGTGCCGTAACATATAGCTGGTCTACAATCGAAGAAGCAATCAATACATCCCGAGTATAATTTGAGAAATTTAAGCCAGCGTTTACATCACTCCAACCTGTAAAATTAACCGCATTATATGGAGCAATCAATTCTTCACCGGGGCTTAAAATTCCGTTGTTTCTAAACGAAATTTCCCATGAATGTAGGGCGGAGTTATCCCAAAAGTCCTGATGGGCAACCCCTTGAAGAGTTGACCAACTTGGGAACATTGGAGTGTATCCAACTAAACTGGTATTGACTCCCCATGAAACACCGGTGTAATAGTCGTAGGTATGCCAACGCCAATAATGCGTAATGTTGTAATCAATTCCAGTGGTTGTATTCTCAGCGAAGAAGTATAGCATATTTGTCGAGATATCATCTGTAGGATTCCAAGGGTCTAATTGCGAGTCGACACAACCATTATCCCAATATTCTGGGAGACATTCATCCCCGTCAGGTATCCCCCCTCCATCCGTATCGGGATCTAACCAATCCGTGCCTATTTCTTGTTCGATGGTATCTGGAATTCCGTCACCATCTGTATCGAGTGGGTGCAAGTCGTCGTCGGGATTATTCTGAGGATTTGTGCCATCTAGATATTCTTGATAGTCGATTACTCCACCATTGTCGGTATCGGAATTATTCCATAATGTGGTGTAGTTATCTAGAGTCATATTTCCTCCTTCGATACCGAAAATCAGTTGACAACCAGTAGTATTTTCGAACCAATTATTCAGTCCATCGCCATCGAAATCTGCAAGATTATCGCAAGGCTGCAATGGATCGGTTCCGTTAATTACCTCATCAAGATCGTTTACTCCATCTCCGTCAGAATCTACAAGCCACGGTACTGAGTCAAAACCCCAAGAGGCAAGAGATTCCTCCCAATCTGCTAATCCATCACCATCTGTATCAAGGTAATCATCATCACAATGGGGTTCATTGGCTGAACCCAAAGAAACATCCCAACACCACGAACCGTTCAATACGACTACATACAAAGCATCAGAAGGCATAGTGATAGATACGGATTGGAGAATATTTCCATCGATTGAAGAATATTGGAATGGAGTTCTAGTTCCCGTCCCAGATTCAAAATAGGCCATAGGGGCTGAGTTTTGCCGCCAGTCTAGTGGCGTTGGATCTAACTTAGTAGTATTGTTTACAGTTAAGGAAAAGTCAACAGGAAGCCATGCCACAATATCGAGATATAATTCGTAGGTGGAGGTGCACGGATCCGTAGCATGGGCTGGAGTTAACTCGGTTCCATCATCAATACCTCCTCCATCTGTATCCGCAACATCCCAAAGCGTACAGGTAGCATTTTCTTCCCAATTCTGTATCCCGTCGCCATCAAAATCACCTGAGTCTTCTATCCGCGTTGGATCGGTTTCGTTTAGGTCTACGACTCCGTTAAAATTCGTATCCTCTTCACCATCATCGAATTGATCGCCGTCTGTATTGTTGTTGCGAGGGTCAGAGGCTTGGGGCGGATTTCCATATGAACCATTGACTTCTACACCATCTGAAATCCCATCTCCATCGGTATCGACATGTGTGGGGTCCGTCAACAGAATCAATGCTTCGTATGAATCATTCAATCCATCTCCATCGGTGTCATTGTTGTTGGGGTCAGTGTAGGTTATGCCATCAACTTCGGCAGTGAATAGACCACATGGTGGTGAACCCGGACCTAGTGCTAATACTGGATTACATGGGGATTCGGTACTAGTTCGATTTTCAGGCCCAGGCCTCCAGTATTGAATTGGTGGATTTGTAGTTCCATTCCTTGTATCCCATGCTGGATTTACATATTCATAGAGATTGATTAATCCATCACCATCGGGATCTCCGGCGGTACCATCATCCCCAGAGTTTGAGGTCGGATCGAGGTTGTTTGCCACCTCCCAACCGTCTGGCATCCCGTCACCATCGGTATCCCATCCATCTGGGTCTTCATCAATGGAATTGTCACCATCGTCATCATCGCTAGCACAATCGGCGTCGCCATCTTTGTCGCCATCCCAACCATCTACCATTCCGTCATGGTCGTCATCAAATGTATTGAAGCACAAATTTCCTCTCGGATCCTCATCAGCTCCGTCTGAGTTTAACCCTTGAATAAGTTGCATCGCGCTCTCTTCGTCCCAATTGCTAACTGGGACAGTACCGTTCCACCAAACTCCATTGTCAAGTTCATTTGGTGTTGTTGCTGAGTCCCAATTAGAAGGAATGCCATACTGATATTCATTTAGATTTGTGAGAGAATCCCCGTCTGGATCTCCAGTAGAGCCATTAATTCCAGAAGCAGAAAGAGGATCTAGGCCGTACTGCCACTCCCAACCATCAGGTAGTCCATCATTATCTGAATCCCAGTCTTGAGGTTGGGTGTTGATGTAATACTCAAGACCGTAAGGAAGACCATCTCCATCGGAGTCTGTTGATCCTCTCACCTCCCATGAAGCGAATTCAATAGCTGAGTACGAAGTGAGTAACATCAAGAGGCTGAAAATAACCGCTGAACGTTCCTTTCTTCTAGAAATTGCAACATGATTCTGATTCGAATTGCCGAACATGATGCACACCCTCTACCGCCTACGGCGGTTCATACGGGTCTTAAGCGGAATGGAGCGTCGTTCGGACGATGCTCGAAGGTTAATTCAGACTAGTTCTATGTCATCATCGTCGTAAACCATCTCATCGGGTTCTTCTTCCTCGACTGTTGCTGTTTCTAATTCGTCTTCAGCATCCTCGTCCTCTTCATCATCACCATCTTCGTTCATGGCTTCGAGCAGGGCCAAATGCGCAGCCCATTTCCTGCGGTTCATCCTGCTCTGAATTCCTGCAAACATTAGAAGAATTGCTACAACCATTACAATTAATGTTGAGGCTCGCGGGTTGGTTATTTCGTTAATCAAACGGTCAAATATTCCGTCTATACCTACTACCATATTCAGTTTCTTTTCTGCGGTGAATTCGTCAGGCCAACTCTGCTCGGTATCATGTGGTTCAGCAGTGATAGTAATAGTCACCTGATCGCCATTGTTTGCCGATGATGGGACTGAGACTTCCAGAATGAAAGTAACCTCTTCGAATGCGTCCAATTCAATCAATCTAGAGCCGGTGGGGCCCCCGATGTCAACATTCCAGCCATTGCCTCCACTAACCTCAGTGTCTAGAAGAACAATCAGTGGACTGTTGCCCTTGTTGCGGATTTCGAATTGGAAATCATAGAGGCCACCTGGGGCTAATTTCCGATTCGATGTGACCTGTACAATTGTCAAATCCGGTTGATCAGCATCAACTTCGAAAACCATTGGCAAATCGAAGTATCTGGGGTATGAGTCCGAAGTGTCTTCCTTAATTCGTAGGTAAACCGTGTGATTGCCGACAACTACCTGATCGGTAAGAGTGACTTCGACAAAAACCTCGGTAAAGTCACCGGGACCTAATGACACCTGAGGTACTGCCGAACCATTTTGGTCTAAGATTCGATATTCCCACTGGCCATATGCAGCCAATCTGTCGGTATTCTCAGGTAGGCTTGCTGGATTGATGATTTGCCATTGAGTAGCTGATTCTCCGCTGGTCATACTATTTGTTATGCGAGCGCGAAGATTGACTTGGGGGTCACTAAGACTTGAGCAAAGTGACACTTGGATATGGCCAAGTGGAGTCCCATCACAGTCCTGTGATACTTCTGCTCTAATTCCAAATGTTCTCTGGATTGTGAATTCAACAGTTGTCCTAAGCGATGCATTTCCGCTGCTGACAACCTCAACCTCGATCATTCCGATATCTGGGTCTTCTCTGTCAGCGGATGGCTTTACGTTGAATCTTAGAATCTTAGTTGAATGCCGTTCGAGTGGTGGAATGTGGAAGGTGCCATCTCCATCGTCTTCGAGAATCCTCGAGCCGGTGTCATTGTCGTAGATTTGGATGATGGATTTAGAGCGCTTGAGAATATCGACTCTGAAATCATCCGTATCGAATCCGGTGTTGAAAATCTCCAGAAGGAAGGTTGTGAATTGATTTTCCTCTACATATCTTGGGATGTTTGGGTCGATATCTTCTGGTCGGCTAGAGTTGGCGATTGGGATGTCGTGATCTTCGTTCCAAATCGATACATCAGGTGGTTGATAGACTTCGAGTTTTTCTAAATCTAGGGTAAGTAGGTCTTGGTGTACTACCGTCTGCACGCCCTCAATTGTAGCTTCAGCAACTGCCCTAATCTCAATTTTATCCGGTGCGCCAGTCAAATCATCTGGGGCAGTTATCGTCAGAATTGGATTGAGTATGTCCCCTCCTGAATTCAAAGTATATCCTCCCGGAGAATCGAATTCGTCGAGCCATGCGCTACCTAGATTGGTAAGCAACTCAAGTTCTACAGTCATTGACTTGGTCGAGTCTCCTCGATGGACCAACTGTAATGGAATAGGGGTAGTCTCACCCGGAGCCACGTATTCTACTGTTCTATCTTCACGATGGTTGATTGCAACTCCCCATTGTTTCATTTCAACGGGTTCGTGCTCAACGAGGAATGCATTACCCTGCACATCAGTGATTTCCAATTCTACGGTATATTCACCAGATGGAAGCCCACTTGGATAAGTCCACGTATAGGTGCCAAAAATACCTTGGCTGGTATCTCTAATTCCATCATCATCTGATGAGACTTCGTGGTCTACGCGATAATTGCCATTCGGATCTCGCATGAGTAATCTAATTGAATCCATGTCCTCCCGACCGAATGCACTCTTTACATCAAATGAGAATTGCATGGTTCGATCTGCCAGAACGTCATTAGGATACCATTCTAACTCGACTCCGTCGGCCAACTCTGCTCCATCTCGTTGAAGTAGCACCTCACTATCTGCAACGGCGTTGGTCTCAACTTCCATCTGTGAATAGCGGTTGCTTTCCCCATCGATTTCGTTCCAAGCAACCTCGGCTTCGCAACTGCTACCAAATGGACCACCTGAGCTTTCACAGCCAGACATTTCGGCTGAAATCGAAACAGTTAGGTGACCATCGTCATCAATCTCAAAGGTTTCCTTGTCATCGTCTAGGATAACTTCGAAGAGTTCATGATCGTAATTACAGGAATTAGTTATTCCAGGATTACAAGCTTCAGTTTCCCATGATTCAGAGCCAACTATTCCTTCCTTGGAACTCTCAATCACAATGTCCCAGGTGACTTGGGAATTACTCGGACCCTGTGCTCTAAGGAAAAATTGCACAGGAATGTAGAATTGGCCTGATGAAGAGCCGTGTTTGGGGCGACCGTGAACAATAAGGTAACTCGATAGATCGCCTGTGGTGAATTCGATTGATGATTCTAGAGCACTGGAACTGGATTGACCACCTGATTCTGGGACCATTGTGGTGATGTGCCCGTCTCCGCCTGAAGAGGAATTGACCTCTGCAAAATAGAGGGTGTATAGTTTGGACTCTATCTCATCTGAAGCCTCTGCACGAGTGTTTGCAACAAGCCTTGCCGGCTCGGTCACTAAAGTGGCCAATTGAGGGGTAATCATCAGAATCGCTAGAAATACGGCTAGTTGCACGAACTTGCCCCGACGAATCGACACACTGCTAGCACTCATCGCCTATCGGCACTCGGAGGGGTGTTAAAGCGTTCGTGAGGTCCGAGCGCCCTAAGCATCAGTTTTGACACGCCCCCAAGAGGGGGCGTATGCTGCCGCTCGGTTCAAGTCTGATTAGGTGTTCAGAGACCTCGCAGGGGTACCCGAGCCTGGTCAAAGGGGCCGGACTTAAGCTCCGGTGCATAGAGCTTCGTGGGTTCAAATCCCACCCCCTGCACCATTACTTCATTCGAGTGATTGAACAACCTAGTTGACCGTCCCCATCCAAGACATCTAGTTTGGTGATTACAACAGTCGCGGCTTCTACCACACTAGGCTGTAAAATTCGATCCAATAATCGGTTTGCAACGGTCTCCAAAAGAGATGCCCGCTCTAAATTCAAAGTCTCGTCGAGTGCCGAGATAAGGTACTCATAATCGAGCACTTCAGTGATTTCATCAGATTCCGGCTCACTGTCGCCAGATAGCATCACGTGAATGTCAAAGGATAGGTGCTGTGGAGAACCAAATTCATGTTCATGAACCCCGATGTCCAACTCGCGGATGACTTTCTCGAGAAATAAGGTAGTAACCGCTTGATTTTGGGATAGGATTTGAATTAGCGCTTCTGAATGGGAACTCATGAATTTTCCTCCGTTTCAAACACCACATCACGATCTCTAGACAGGAATCTTTCCCCCGAATCGACAAAAATTACCTGTCCAGTAACGGAATTTGCCTCAATGAGATAAGCCACAGCTTGAGCAATATCCTCTGGAGATGGACCATAGCCTAGTGGGCTCTCTGATTGAGCCCTGTTGAAACCCTCTTCAGTCTGCTCTGGGCTTGCGAGGGTGTGTCCTGGCGCTACTGCATTTACTCTGAGTTTGGGTGCAAGACCTCTAGCGAGAGCCTCAGTAATTCCTAGTAGGGCATAGCGAGAAGCAGTGTAGGAAAGATAATCTGGATTTGGAGCGGCTATTTGTTGGTCCAAGATATTGACCGCCGACCCGACTGAACCCTCTGGTAAATTCTGCAACAAAATGCGAGTAAGCATCAACGGTGCCTTGGCATTGACATCCATATGAGAATTCCAAGACTCGGAATCGAAACTTTGGATGTCATCAAATTGGAATTTTGAGGCATTGTTCACCAGATGAGAAATTGGGCCAATTTGCGAAGATGCATCGGAGATAATTTTAGCAACGTCTTCCGGTTTCGATAAATCGCCCTTTACGGTGCAAGCATCGACGCCCATTTCTCGGATGCTCGCTGCTAGTGCTTCGGCTGCGTTCGATGACGAATTGTGGTGAACTGCCACTGAGTGGCCTTTTTGTCCTAGGTGAAGACAAATCGCAGCGCCAATTCTCTTGGCGCCTCCGGTCACGAGTGCAGCACTGCAAGCCATCCGTCCTTCCGAGTGAAGTCTCGTATATCTCTCCTCGTTTTGAACGACCTCATCTAGAGGTTTGAGGCGAACGATTAACGCCGTATGTCCACTCCTCGTATTCGATGGATGTCCCGCTGCCACAGGTGGATGGTGCTGAAGTATCAATCGGAGGCTGTGGCGGCCCTGCTCGAATGAGTGCTGAAGAGCGTAGTAAAGCGGAAAGAAAGCGACTTCCGGCTTGGTTCAGAACTACCCTTCCAACAGGCAACGCTCAGAGGAGGTTTAACGAAACAAAATCCAACGTCCACGAACATGGTTTGCATACTGTTTGTGAAGAGGCACGTTGCCCTAACATCCACGATTGCTGGGGTAGAGGAACGGCCACTTTCATGATTGCAGGTGAGGTTTGTACCAGAGGTTGTCGGTTTTGTGCAGTTGGCACGCAAAAGACACCTCCTCCATTGAGTCCAAACGAACCTGCAGAACTTGCTGAAGCGGTCGAGAGGATGGGTGTGAAGCACGCAGTAATCACAGTGGTTAATCGAGACGACTTACCAGATGGAGGAGCGGAACATTACCGAAATTGTATCCTTGCTGTAAACGAACGGTGCCCAGATGTTGGTTTGGAACTACTTTGTTCCGACCTCGATGGAAATCTAGAGGCTCTCGCTAATCTATTGCAAGACTTACCACTCAGAGTCTTCGCACACAATGTAGAGTGTGTTCCAAAATTGGATTCCGTTGTTCGAGACCCTCGCGCCTCATTTGAGCAATCGTTGAAGATTCTACAGGAAGCAAAACGGCTGCGTCCCGATCTTGCCTTGAAATCCAGCATTATGGTAGGAATTGGGGAAACCGATGAAGAGGTGGTTGAGGCAATGCAACTTCTATGCCGAGTTGGGGTTGAACTAATCACCCTAGGACAATATCTGCAACCTAGTTGGAAACATCTAGCAGTTGAAAGATTCCCCGAGCCTGCAACCTTCGCAGCTTGGGATCAGGCAGCTCGTGAAATGGGATTCACTGCTGTTGCAAGCGGCCCACTCGTGCGTTCATCCTACAGAGCAGGATTGCTATGGGAAGAAGCAATGGGTGGCGAACCCGTTGTCACAAGAGATTCTACGGGTTCGGCGATTAGTCACCTGAATCCTAGCAAGGATTTGCTTGCTACCAATGAGGCGAGGTCGTCCTCGAGAATCAAACAATATGAACAAGTAATTCGAGGTTGAAACATGGCGGCTAAAAAGAAGCAAGTGACCTTGCATGTACCTTCTGCACCGTTTAGGCCCGGAGATAAGGCTAGCTTCGCGCCATTTGAGAACGAACCCGGAGATCTTCCTAGGCCGGATCCTGTAAAGTGCACTGCTGCGGAAACAACAGATCACGCATATGGGCTTGTTCGCGTTCTAGATTCGAATGGCAAAGCCAGTGGCCCTTGGAATCCTGAATTAACTCCCGATGAGCTTCGAGAGGGTTTGGGGCACATGGTCCGTATGCGAATTTTCGATGATCGGATGATGAAGATGCAACGGACTGGTAAGTTATCATTCTACATGCGTTCATTAGGAGAAGAAGCCGTCGCAGTTGCTCAAACAATGGCTCTAGAGACTCAGGATTGGATTTTCCCAAGCTACCGACAACCAGGAGCGCAATTCGTCAGAGGCAGAGATATGGTCAGCATGATCAACCACTGCATCGGTAACGAGGAAGACAACGTCAAGGGCAGACAAATGCCTGTCCACTACACCTATCGCGACGGGCGTTACATCTCGGTATCAAGTCCTGTTGGAACTCAGTTTAGCCAAGCTGTCGGTGTAGCCATGGCATCACAATACAAGGCCCTAGATGAATGCTGTATCACTTGGATTGGAGATGGTTCCAGCGCTGAGGGAGACTACCATTACGCGCTCAACTTCGCTTCAGTATTCAAGCCCCCTGTAATTCTCAACATTGTCAATAATCAATGGGCAATTTCTACACACGCCAATCTAGCCAGCGGAAATCCAACCTTCGCGGCTCGTGGCCTAGCCTACAATGTGCCTTCGATGAGGGTTGATGGCAATGACTTCCTAGCCCTATATTCAGTAACTAAGTGGGCAAGAGAGCGTGCTGCATCTGGAGAAGGAGCAACGCACATCGAAGTCCTAACCTACCGTACCGGGGCTCACTCATCCAGTGACGATCCGAGTCGCTATCGGCCTGAGGATGAACACGAGGCTTGGCCGGGTGGCGACCCAGTCGATCGATTAGTGCAGCACCTAGTTTCAATAGGAGAATGGTCGGATGAGCAGCAGAAGGAATTGGAAGAAAAAATCGATGGCGAGGTTATGACAGCGTACAAGGAAGCGGTGACTTATGGAGACCTGGCCAACGGACCGTATCCATCTGCTGATACAATCTTCACCGAAGTATACGAAGAAGTCCCTTGGCATCTGCAAGAGCAATGGGATGAAATGAAGAAATGGAGTAGTGATTGATTTGTCTGAAATGAACATCGTTCAAGCGGTCAATTCGGCTCTAGACATCATGCTAGAAAACGATCCAGATGTGATTTTTTTCGGTGAGGACGCTGGTTACTTTGGTGGGGTATTCCGAACCTCGGATGGATTGCAGGAAAAACACGGTGCCCACCGAGTTTTCGATACACCACTATCTGAGGGAGGCATTGCCGCAATCACATTCGGTATGGGAATCAATGGATTGCGGCCGGTCGCTGAAATTCAATTCGCAGACTACATCTTCCCTGCCTACGACCAGATTGTCAACGAGATCGCGAAGGTCAGACACCGCTCGGGAGGTGAGTTCTGGTGTCCTGTGACGATTAGAACACCTGCAGGCGGTGGAATTAGAGGAGGTCACCACCACTCTCAAAGTCCAGAATCCCAGTTTACTCACACTGCAGGAATCAAAGTCGTGTACACCTCGACACCTTACAACTCCAAAGGATTGCTAATTTCAGCCATAGAATCGAATGACCCAGTGGTCGTTTTCGAACCCAAGCGTTGCTATCGTGGACCGTTCTATGGAGATCCACACAATGTACCGACTTGGAAGGACCACCCAGAGGCAGAAGTCCCTGAGGCGCACTATACTGTACCATTGGGAGAGGCGCGATTGGCCATGGAAGGCACTGATTGCACTGTGATTTCATGGGGTGCAATGGTTCATGTTAGTGAACAAGCAATCAAGGATAGTGGAGTTAGTTGCGATTTAATAGACTTGCAAACTCTAGTTCCATGGGATAAGGAAGTTATTGTCAAATCAATTGAGAAAACTGGCCGCTGTGTAATAGTTCACGAAGCGCCAAAGACCAGTGGATTTGGAGCGGAAATGGCTGCTAGTGTCCAGGAGCGATGTTTCTACCACCTAGAAGCACCAATTGAGAGAGTCACGGGATGGGACACACCATTCCCACACACAACAGAATGGGATTACATGCCCAGTCCGGCGCGAATCGCCGACGCAATAAAAAGAATAATGGAGGAATAAAAATGTCGAACCGAGTATTCAAACTGCCAGATATTGGAGAGGGAGTAGTAGAAGGAGAAGTAGTGCAATGGCACGTCGCTGTCGGAGACTCTGTCTCAGAAGATGATGAACTAGTCGATGTGATGACGGATAAAGCGACAGTGACTATTCCTTCACCTCATGATGGAACTATCACTGTTCTCCATGGAGGCGTTGGAGACATGGTTGCAGTAGGCGCAGCA
>CEVQ01140887.1_pt1 | contig 11502 bp, 15 predicted proteins | sample 356551 | NCBI WGS metagenome assembly CEVQ01 (sample SAMEA2623756, study PRJEB7988) | marine metagenome | biome: marine biome (ENVO:00000447); feature: mesopelagic zone (ENVO:00000213); material: "saline water (ENVO:00002010), including plankton (ENVO:xxxxxxxx)" | depth 250 m | reverse complement strand
AAACGTAAAGCCCCAGCCAAGAAACGAGGCGGCGGTGGCAAGAAACGCGGCGGCGCAAAGAAGCGACGTCGTTAGACTGATTATTGTTTAGTCAGTTAACGTTGACCGCGTGTATCACGCTAAAGCGTTACTCGGCCGAATGATGATCTACATTTTTTTAAATATCACTTAACCGTAGGTGTTGAATTTTTTTTGTAATGACTTTTATTGTATTAGGTGCCAACTATTTTTATGAGCATGTATATGCCTGGCGCTACAGCAGTGGGTCTTACATTTGATGAGGGTGTTGTTTTTGCAAGCGAAAAACGTATTGCATATGGAAACTTTCTTGTAAGCAAATCTACGAAAAAGACTTTTCCAATTACACCAAAAGTTGGTGCAGCATGTGCGGGTTTAGTAGCGGACATGCAAATTCTATCATTACAAATTTCTGCTTTGGCAAAAATTCGTAAAATAGAATTAAAACGTGACGTTCCACCAAATACAGTTGCAAAGATGATGTCTAATATGATGTATGAAAGAAGGTATTTTCCACTACTAACACAAGTTATTGTAGGTGGAATGGTAGATAAACCATCAATCTATACACTTGACCCATTGGGTTCTGTTTTACCTGATGATTACGCTGCAGTAGGAACTGGTGCAGAAATGGCTCTTGGTGTTTTAGATCCTCAATTTCAAGCAAATCTGACAGAAAAGGAAGCAAAAGATTTGGCAGTGAAAGCTGTTCGTTCTGCAACAATGCGTGATTCGTTTAGCGGTGATGGTATAGATGTATTAATTGTAAACAAAGATGGTATACAAGAGTCTACAGAAAATCTCAAACAGTCCTAAATTGTTTTATAAATTTCCCAATATCTATCCGAAACATAATGCATGTTTTTAATAATTTCACCTTTTGAAACATTTTCTAATTCAGAACTATCCATGATTGCTTTTCCAACAGCAATGAATTTATTTTGTGATTCTTCACTAACACAAACAATGTCACCTTTTTTGAATTCTGTGTACTTTTTAATTCCAGGTCGCATGACATTTGCACCATTACACATAAATTTTACAGCACCCATATCTACGATTACATTTGCAAGTTTTTCTAGTATTGCGTCCTCACTCAAAAATGGAATATAGCAATCATCAACATTAAGAATTTTTATTCCATCACCAATTATTATCTGTGCATTATTATCTATGTAATACACTTTAAGATTTTTAATTTTTGGCAGTTCTAATTTCCAATCATTTGACACAGATTTTAGAATCTGCACAGTTTCACTTTTAGAAACTAGGTTTACCTTCAAATTTTTGAAATCTCCTTTCTGATATCTATAAGGTCTCTTAAAATTGAGCTTGCAGTCTCAATTCCACCAGCACCGCGACCAATTATTGTTTGAGTTCCTGAATGTTCAGATGTAAATGAAATCGCATTCAATGTTCCATCAACACATAATGGATTATTTTTCTTAATCTCGATAGGGCTAACTTTTACCTCTTTATCACATGATGCGATTAATTTAATAGAACTTGAATTTTGTTCTGCATTTTTAATGTCATCTGTACTCACACCTCTAATTCCTTTTCTAATTATATCAGGCATTGTTACCTTCATTCCCATAATCCAATTTGCAAGGATTACCAGTTTTGCAGCAGCGTCAAATCCATCAAGATCTAGTGATTCATCAGCCTCAACGTATCCTTTATTCTGAGCATCTGTAAGTGCTTCATTGAATGACATACCATTTCCCATGTTTGTGAGAATATAGTTAGTTGTACCGTTCAAAATTCCTTGAAACGATACAATTCTTTCTCCTCTCAGACTGTTTTTTGCATAATCCAAGATTGGCGTTCCACCACCAACAGTGCCACTAAATCGTAAAAGAACTTGGTTGAATGTTGCAAGCTCCATTAATGATGGAAATGCAAGTGCCAGTGGTCCCTTGTTTACTGATATCACATGCATTTTGTTTTTCATTGCCATGATAATATGCGACATGCCAGGTTCTGCATCCTTATAGTTACTTGCAGTTGTTTCTATTAGCACATCAGCATCAAGATTTTTTATCATATTAAGACCTGAAATTTGCGGTATTGAATTGTCATAACCACGAACCGAATCAGTTCTTTTCTTTGCATTGATTAATTTTTTCAAATCAAGTCCAGAGTTGTTATAGACGCAACCTTTGCTATCAAACACTCCAACGATTCTAGGCTTTAATCCATATCTTGAGTAAAGATCCGAAGACCTTGACTCTAATAACTTAGCAAAACTTTGTGCCACAACACCAAATCCACACAATACTATTCTCATATCATCGCCACTGTTACTGGTTATTTAATCTGATTTATCCAATTCTAACGAAACTGAGTTTATGCAGTATCTCATGTTTGTTGGTTTTGGCCCATCATCAAATACATGTCCTAAATGTGCACCACAAACTTTGCAATTAACTTCAATTCTAACCATACCAAAACTTTTGTCTTGTACATATTCTATATTTTCTTCATCAATTGGTTTAAAAAAACTTGGCCAGCCAGTGCCCGAGTTAAATTTTGTATCAGAAGAAAAAAGTTTAGTACCACAACAAGAGCAATTATACGTTCCATTATCTTTACAATCATAATACATTCCTGTGAATGCTCTTTCAGTTCCTTTTTTTCTACAGACTTGAAATTGTTCAGGCGTTAATTGTTTTTTCCATTCATCGTTGGATTTTGAAATTTTATATTTCATACTGTTCTACGTTTTTCCTCTGTATGTTTCTCAGATTCAAATCTTTCTAACTCATATTGATCTAAATCGACATACTTCATAATTTTAGACAGTATAGGATGTTTTTTATTTATAAGTTTGTACATTTTTTGTGCAATTATTCTATAATCAATATGTCCTTGTGGAACAGTTCGTAGTTCAATTAAATGCGTTGCTTCACGAAGATTAAGTTTCATGTAATACGGATAATTATATGCAAAATTAACAACGTATTGTGATTGTTCAGGCATCTTAATTCTAATTTTTTCAAAAACATTTTTTGTCATACTCATACATTCATCAAATTCTTTTTGAATTCCTAATTGAATTATTTCGTTTGGAGTATGATAGCCATGTTTTGTAGTCAACAATTGCCTTTCTAATGTAAGTGCTCTATGTCTGTGGAAGTCTCTGAACATCCCATAGTTTGTAATTAAATCAAACGTGTAGCTTACCATCTCAAACGCTCTGGGAGGCTTATGTCGCCTGTTCTTTCTAATTCGTATATACTGATCAATGATTTGCACCTTTTGCTTTTTTCTCAAATTCATAATATTTTTCTTAATTTGTCCAAATTCAATACCATGTGACTGTTCGTAAATTAAAGCCGCTATGATACTATCAAGTGCACTTGATTCAGTCTCAGATTCTATTAATTTCACAAAACTTCCTTGAATAGGATTTCCTTTGGAGTATCTTTTGCATAGCTTTACAGAATTTTTTCTGATATCCTGTTGATATTTTTGCAAGGCAATGCCATATTTGTCATTTGATCGTCTCACGAATGATTTGATTGTAGTATCTAACTCATTCTTGATGTCTGAGGCTAATTTTCTTTCTTCTACAAGATTAGAACTAAACATAATAGACAGAAGATATTCAAATGCGCGGCCATTACCTGTTATACCAACGTTAGTAATGGTAGACGCTGGTAAAAGACTTCTTAATGCATCAAGTGCTTTTGCTTTTGTGGCAGCATTGTAAATTTTTTGCGCAGATTTTATACTATCACTGGTTACCAACTTTCGAAATTTTTTTTCTTTACCATTATTATCTTTGAATGTATAATTATCAATCGGATCGTTTTCACGAATTAATTTCAACATAGGTTTAATATGTTTTGTATATACCTCAAAATCAAAATTACAGGCTTCTAGATATTTGTCTGCATGACGTGATTTCATTATGTCTGGTTCGCGATAAAACTTGTAAGCACCATTCATCTTTTTATCCCATGAAACATATCTTGAAGATTTTTCCAAATACGAAAACCCAATTCGTCTATCTTCAATTTTTTTTACTGCAATGTTTGACAGCCCCTCGATTGCAATTTGTGCACCACCAAGCTCTGCGACGGAATCATCACCATATTCCAAAAGAACTCTAGTGTAAAATTCTTCACCACGGTTTTGGTTTTTTAGAAATTCGTCAAGAAAAATTCTTCTCATACTTTTATCAGTTCTACTGTATCGTGACATGAGAGCACCACGGTCAACTTGCTTTGGTGTAATTATTGCAAAAACTGATTTATCTGTGTTTGAAAAGTGTTTAAGTAATTTTTTTCTTTCATAGTTTGTAAAGTCAGACATTAAGTATTGTGTTTTCTAATTGGTTTTATTTTTACCTCTGCCAATTTGAATTAGATCGGGTGATTTTTTTGGAAGTTCTGTTCCAGTTTGCTGTCCTTTTGTTTGCCAGCGTGTTAGAACCTCTTTGAAAGCTTTGTCCATGTCGGGGTCTTCAGTATACATCAAAGTTGTAATCCACCTTCCTTTTGGTCCTGCATTATTACCTACTGGTCCACCAAGAGATTTCATCCAAAACTTGCTTGGCAGGATTTTAAGCGATTCGTTATCAGGATCGTTTTTAAGATTTTCCCAGTATTCAATTATAAATTGCAATACTTGACTAAGCTCTTCTTTTTCAATCAACATATCATGTCTAGACCAATTAAATTTTAAAATTTCGATTAGGCACAGTTTTTGGCTTTGTTAATTACTTTGTACTAAAAATTCGAAGCTTCTTAACACTTTCGTGGTTATATGAAGCTGTCAACTTAACAGTATGTCTAATGACGAGATTTCAATGGTTGGAATGCCAGTTAAAGACATGTATGGCGCTCCAATGGGAAAAGTTTTAGGTGCATCAACTGATATTGACGGTTCCATTCAAACCGTGGGAATCAATTGTGGCTCTGAAGGTCTAAAACAAATTCCATATGAACAACTCGTTGTTAAATCTGAAGTAGTAATTTTCATTCCAAGGTGGAGGTTGGACTCACAACATCTGCTCAAAGAAAAAGAGCTCACTGTCCGACGTCTTACTGCGTTAATGGAAATTGTTTCTGACAATGATACCATGCGATCTGATGCAGAATTAATTCATGAAAAGAACAGAACAAAATTAATGACATTACAAAAAACCGAAGAAGACATTAATTCTGAATTAGATGAACGTATCACCGAAATCAATTCCCAACTGAAAGCGGTAAAAGTACTTTTGTTTGACGCAAAAGTTCAATACAAAAGTAACGAGATTTCTCAAGAAACTTTCGAACAAGTTCAAAAAGAAACTGACGAGATGCTTCAGCACATGAAACACGAAAAAGATGAGATTGCTAAAATCAAATCGAGGTTAGCAAATCTATCAATCGAAGATGTGCTGACTACAGAACCTGCATCTCACCTAATACAGGATTCTGCAGTCTCATATCTATCTAATCCAAACGAAGAGGAATCTGTTGAATCTAGATTACCAGAACCACCTGGAACAGAACAATCAAGTTCAGGTCAGGTTTGCAATCCACCAATGATCATATCACCACAGCCAGAACAATCAGAAGAAATGTCATCTGAAAAAGAAGATAAATTTTCAGAGTCAGATTGGCTAAAGAGAATGAATCAAGAATAAATTGAGTTTAACATTTTAAAATCACTGTTATAACTTAGATATATTGAATTCTGAAAAATTTGAAATTAGTCTGGGTAATAACGACAATTCTATTAGAGACAATGCAAGGCATGATTATCTTACATTTTGGGATCAAAGGGCAAAATTACTAAAATGGTTTAAGCCATGGAAAAAAACTCTTGAATGGAATATACCATTCGCAAAATGGTTTGTGGGAGGACAGATTAATGCCTCATATAATGCGCTAGATGTTAATCAACAAGAAAAATCATCAAAAACCGCAATTTTTTGGGAGGGGGAGAATCGCGAGTCTCGTATTATTACGTATGGTGAATTGTACACTCAAGTAAAAAAATTTGCAAATGTCTTAAAATCATTAGGCGTTAAACGTGGTGAAAGAATCACCATTTATCTTCCGATGGTTCCAGAATTAGTAATTGTAATGCTTGCTTGTGCAAGAATAGGAGTAATTCACACTGTAGTTTTTTCTGGATTTAGTGCAATTTCACTAAAAGATAGAGTTGAAGATTCAGGATCGAAAATAATAGTTACTGCTGATGGTGGATTTAGAAAAGGAAAACTCATCAAACTAAAAGAGATAGTTGATGAATCAGCATCAAATGTTAATTCAGTAGAGCATGTAATAATACTAAGACGAGCAAACAATAAGATAAATCTAAATGCTAAAGATTTGTTCTGGTCAGATTTGATGAATACATCATCAGAAGACTGTGAAGCAGAAAAGCTTGATAGTACACATCCACTTTACATACTTTATACATCTGGAACAACAGGAAAACCAAAAGGTGTTTTACATGGAACTGGTGGATATCTAACTCAATTATATTCAACATTCAAGTGGGCATTTGATATCAAAGATGATGATGTATACTTTTGTACCGCAGACATTGGTTGGGTGACAGGTCATAGCTATGTTGTGTATGGACCACTTTTACATGGAGCAACACAAGTAATGTATGAAGGTTCACCAGATTATCCTAATGCATCAAGAATGTGGGATATAATTCAAAAATATCAAGTAACTATTTTCTATACGACACCAACTGCATTGCGTATGTTTATGAAATTTGGCGATGACCTTCCAAACTCTTTTAATTTATCAACATTACGATTACTTGGAACTGTAGGTGAACCAATTAATCCAGAAGTTTGGAAATGGTATTTTGATGTAATTGGAAAAAACAAATGTCCAATAATTGATACTTGGTGGCAAACTGAAACTGGCGGAATGATGATTAGCAATCTACCAGGAATTGAAACAATTCCGTTAAAACCAGGTTCTGCTACACAATCAATACCTGGCGTTGATATTGCAGTAATAGATGATGACGGAAACGAGGTTGATGATGGTACCAAAGGTTCACTAGTAATTAGAAAACCTTGGCCTGGAATGTTACTTACACTCTGGAATGACGATGAAAAATACAAGAATGTCTATTGGTCAAAATATGAAGGAATGTACTATCCAGGAGATTATGCCATTAAGGATGCTGATAATTATCTGTGGTTGCTAGGAAGATCTGACGATGTCTTGAAAGTTGCAGGACATAGGATTGGAACTGCAGAATTAGAGAGTGCTCTTGTTTCACACAAATCTGTTGCTGAGTCAGCAGTTTGTGGAATACCAGACGAGATAAAAGGAGAATCAATTATTGCATTTATTGTATTAAAAGAAGGTGTTAGTGAGTCAAGTGATACATTACGAACAGACCTAATAGAAACTGTTAGAAATGGTATAGGACCAATTGCAACTCCATCTGAATTTTACTTTGTTAGAAAACTCCCAAAAACGCGAAGTGGGAAAATCATGAGGAGACTTTTAAAGTCTATTGCAAATAAGGAGAAAATAGGTGATGTAAGTACTTTAGAGGATGGTGCTGCAGTTGAAGAAGTTCAATCAGCATTTAATGAACTACAAAATGCTATTAACAAAGAAAACTAATAGTGACATGCATGCCATACGGTTATGATAAAACCAGAAGTGAAAGAAGATGCGAAAGATGTAACAAACTACTTTACGTCTTTGAAGTTGGAAAACTTTGTATTGATTGCTCCAGAATAGAGCCAAAAAAATAAAAGAATTTTGAAATTTATATCACCATACCATAATAGATTAACATGGGTGACGGAATAGGCGGTCCTGTTATGAGATGTCTTTCTGGTAATACATTTGAACTAGACGTTACACATTATAGAAAAGATAACGGAGAGCAATATAGCAAAATTGAAAAAATAGTAATTTCAAAGATTGATAACCCTGAAAATCCTGAATATAGAGAAACTACAAAAGAGGATCTTGAACAAGCTTTGAAGGGTAAATTTGTTTCTTGTAATGTACAATATCGAGATGGTAAAACAGATGCATTGGTATGTAATGTATTTGTGCAGAAACCACCTATGGGATTCTAAAATTACTTTTATTGATTATTTCATGATGGTTTCCAAATAATATCTGACATGTTTTTTCTTTTGTTAACAGATCTTGCCAAAACAAAAAGTAGATCAGATAGTCTATTTAGATAAATTGATGCATTTTTGGATACTGTATTATTTTTTGATAATGCGATAACATGTGTTTCTGCACGTCTGGCAATCGTTCTTGACATATGTAATATTGAAGCAAGAAGCGTACCACCTGGAATAACAAAATTAATTAATTCTGGCAATTCAGATTCTAATTCGTCAATTTTTTCTTCGAGATACTTAATCATAACTTCAGTCGTTCTAATCTTAGTTTTTGACATATCCGGATTAGCCAAATCTGAACCAACAATAAAAAGATCATTTTGAATTTTAGTCAATATAGATTTGATTTCAGTATCTAAATCTAAAGATAAAGCAATGCCTAATGCAGAATTTAATTCATCTACACAGCCATAAGACATTATCCGTTCATGTGATTTCCAAACTCTAGTGTTATCAAATAATGATGTTTTACCATCATCACCAGTTTTTGTGTAAATTTTCATATAAAAAATAATTTGTCGGTTGTAATTAAGGTATATCTTAAATTGTCACATGTTATTATTTTTTCATAAATGTCTGAAAGTGATGTATTACTAAATGAAGCAAATAAGTTATTTTTGAAAAAGCATTATAGAGATGCTGTACCAATTTATGAAAAAATTTTGAAGTTAGATTCTACCAATATTAATGCAATTAACAATAAAGGATATGCATTAAGTAAATCTAAAGATTACAAGGATGCAATTGATTGCTATAATGAAGGTTTAAGAATTAAACCAAACGACAAAACACTATTAATCAATAAGATTTCTGCATTAAGAAAAATGCGTGCATTAGACGAAGCATTAGACACATGTAATATTATTCTAGACGACGAACCTGACAATTTGATAGTTTTGTATCACAAGATTAGAATCTTATCTATGCTTGAAATGTACAATGAGTCATTAGATATCTGCAGTAAAATTTTGAATATGTATCCAAAAAATGTTGATGTGTTGTTTGAGCGGTCACGTAATTATGCACAGATTTCAAATATCCCGGATTGTTTGCTAGCATTAGAATCTGCCATAAATATTTCATATGAATTTAAGATTAAAGCAAAGAAGGATAAAGCGTTTGAATCGTTGTCAACAAGACAAGAATTTTTAAAACTTGTCAGTTGAATTTTTTCCTTTACAATAATACAGAATAGAATATAGCATAAAACAAACTGTATATATGATTTAATGCAAATATGGATTCTAAATGTATAATAGCAAAATTAACGATGATTCAAGCTTATTAGAGGGATGTATTAGAGAGCTCTAATGCTTTCAGATTTCTTTTTTCAAATTGCATCCTTGAAGAGTTTGCCACGAAGTGGATGGAAAGTAAACCTGAATTTAGAAAAATCAGAGTCTGTCGCTGAACATAGTTACATGATGTCAGTCATGGCTATGATCTTAAGTGACATAAAAAATCTTGATACTGAAAAAATCATTAAGATGTCTATACTTCATGATTGGGCAGAATCAAAGATTGGTGATTTTCTACCAAATGAAATAACCTCTGACAAGAAGACAGAGCTTGAGGAATATGCAATGGCAGAAATTCTTGATGATTTACCAACTAAAATAAAAGAAGACTACTACAATATTTGGGACGAATATAAGGAAAGAAGTTCTCATGAATCACGATTTGTACATGAGATAGACAAATTAGAAATGGTGTTACAAGCAAAAATATATGAAAAAGATGTCGATCCTGAAAAAATCAAGCCGTTTATTATCTCAGCTGTGGAACAAATAATGGATGATGATTTGAAAAAAATATTAGTTGAGATGATCCAATAAATTTAGATATGATTTTTATTCATTCTAGTAGTTGTCAGAAGATAAAGACGGTCTGATTAAGGCACAAAATGAAGTGATTGGTATATTATTTGAGATTGTAAAGAGATTACAGGCAAATATCGATCTGCAGGAGGAGGGTGTTCAGATTATAATAAAATCAAAAGATGAAAGTAATTTGGAAGACAATAAAAAACGACTTAATGAAATCACCGAACAGCGGAATCAAAACAGTGAAGTGATTTCGAAGCTTTTAAAGAAACTAGATACTCAGCAGTGAATTAACTGTCGCAGTTACATGAATCCTCAGACACTAATCGAAACTTGTTAGCATTTTCATGTTTTGTTTGTATGTAATGTGATATGTTGGTAATTCGCATTCGCACATCCTTGTCATTCCAGCTTCCTTCATTTTCAAACCATGATTCAATCTCATCAACATCATAATATTCCCCTTTTTCACTAATATCTTTGAAAATTTGTTTAATGAATGACTCATCATCTTTAGTTAATGCATTCTTGTTTTGTACATTTGTAGTTATTTCATTTAGTCTTAATATGATTGAGTTTAGAAGTGGCATAGTAATTGTTAATTTATTAACCTAAATAATATTGACGATATTAAATGCAATATTTTCAAGCACTTAAAATTGGTCAAAAAAGAGTTGAAACTGCCCGAACATATCTTAATTCAATGACAAATGATAAAGCAATGCCTGCGCTTGCCTTACGTGATAACAATTCAAACATTTGGGAGCCAGTAGGAGAAGAAAATTTGTATGCTGTGGTTGATGAATCCTCAGGATTTGTTTTGACTGATACTAGTGGATATATTCTTGCATTATGTGATAAAAATGGTATATCTAAGACGATTGTACAGGGGCTAAGCCAAGAACAAAAAGATGAGGTAGTTAGTATACTACAGAAAGACAATATCCAAGAGTACAAAGGTAAGGTCACTTTACCTGTCTAATTTTACCAAAAATTCTAAATGTTAGATTGGTTTTTAACTAAATTAAAGCCACTAAATTTATGAAGATTTTATTTTTTGTTCTAGCATTTTGTATCATTGGAATAATAATTCCAAGTGCTTTTGCGGAAGAAAAAGTACCAGGTTGGATAAAAAACAACGCAGAATGGTGGGTAAATGAACAAATTGATGATAAAACGTTTGTTAACGGAATACAGTTTTTAATAAATGAGGAAATAATTAAGATAGACAAACAGATAGTTGATAAAAAATCAGACATCATACCAGATTGGATTAGAAACACTGCTAATTGGTGGATAACTGATCAAATTTCTGAAACTTCCTTTCTAAATGCGATAGAATTTCTAGTCAAGGCTGGAATAATAATAATTGAAATTGATGAAGATGAAAAACAGATTGTTGAAGATCCCATGAGATTGTTAGATGATTTGTCATTTTTAGAACAAATTATTATTCCTTACAAAAATTCTGATGATTTTATAAATTCACATGGATTTAGAGGTCCCGAAATTTCTAAAGACAAGCCAGAAAAC
>CEVQ01025532.1_pt1 | contig 11510 bp, 11 predicted proteins | sample 356551 | NCBI WGS metagenome assembly CEVQ01 (sample SAMEA2623756, study PRJEB7988) | marine metagenome | biome: marine biome (ENVO:00000447); feature: mesopelagic zone (ENVO:00000213); material: "saline water (ENVO:00002010), including plankton (ENVO:xxxxxxxx)" | depth 250 m | reverse complement strand
CCTTCTATTCCATCATCTAATTCAACAAATACTCCAAATTGTGTTAAATTGATTATTTTGCCTTTATGTATTGTTCCAACTATATATTTTTCTTCAATCTGATTCCAGGGATCCGGCTCTAACTGTTTAACTCCCAGGCTTATTTTTCTATCAGCCTTATCTATTGCTAGAACTTCTGCATTTACTTCTTCATCAATAGAATATATTTCGGAAGCATTCTTAATATGGCGAGTCCAAGACATCTCGGAAACATGAATTAAGCCCTCAACTCCTGCTTCTAATTCAACAAATGCTCCATAATTAGTTAAACTTACAATTTTCCCTTTTACTTTAGATCCAATTGGATAGGAACTTTCAACATTCTCCCAAGGGTGCGGCATAAGTTGCTTTAGACCAAGAGATACTCGTTGTTTACTTTCATCATAATCTATAATCTTTACTGAAATAGTTTCATCTAACTCAACAACTTCACTAGGATGATTTACTCTACCCCATGATAAATCTGTAATATGAAGTAAACCATCAAGTCCGCCTAAATCAATAAAAACGCCAAAATCTGTAATATTTTTAACTCTTCCTTCAATTATTTGACCAATTTCTATCTCTGAAAGGAATTCATCTCTTTTTTCTTGAAGAGTATCTTCTATTATTACTTTATGAGATACAACTATATTTTTTCTTGCTTCATTTAGCTTAACAACACGGACTTCAATATCTTTGTCAAGGAAATTATCAAAATCTTTTATTGGTCTTACATCTATTTGACTGCCAGGAAGAAATCCAGGTAAACCATTTATATCAACTATCATGCCACCTTTGATTCTTTTAATAATTTTACACGTAAATATTTCACCTGTATCATAGAAATTTCTGATTTCTTTCCAACTTCGCATAAAATCAGCTTTTTCTTTTGATAAAACAAGATTACCATTTCTATCCTCAAGATATTCAAGGTAAACCTCAATCTGATCACCTATTTGAGGAACTCCCTCTTCTGGAAATTCTGAACGATCAATGATACCTTCTGATTTAAATCCAATATCTATTAAAATTTCTTTTTCATTCATTCCAATTACTCTACCTGAGAGTACTTGATTCTCCGATATATCAGAAATTGATCCAAGATATTGATCTTTCACTTCATCTTTAATTAAAGACTCATCTGTACTAGAAGCTAGCTCATCAATATTGATAGTACGTATATCCTCAAATAGCTTAGGGTTTAGGTAATCTATTTGAATATCAGATATTCTATCTTTAATATTTTCTTTATCAGTAGTAACTAAAGGTAAATCTTCTAAATTATTAGAATCATTACTGGAATCAGAAATTTTTACTTCTTCCTCTTCAATAGTCAATTCATTTTTATTCTCTTTAGACATAGTGTTCCTATTTTATTTTATTATTTTTACATGATTAATGATCTTATTTACCTGTTTAATAATAGATAATTTTGAAGTATCAATTTCAACTGCATCCTTAGCTTTTCGTAAGGGTGAATTATCCCGATTAGAATCCATATAATCTCTTATTTTTAAATCAGAAATAACTTCATCTAATGATTTATTTATCCCTATTTGATTCATTTCCTTTAATCTTCTTTGTGCTCTCATTCTTATATTAGCAATCATATAAAATTTATAATCAGCATTTGGAAATACAATTGTTCCAATATCACGCCCTTCCACAACACAATCGTTATTATGCCCAATTTTCCTTTGCATACTAACCATGGATTTCCGAACAAAAAGTAATGCACTAACTTCACTAACATGTTTAGTAACTGTAGTTGACCTTATTTGATTAGAAATATCTTCATCATTTAGTTTTACTATATTTGCACCTTTATAATCATACATATCAATAATCATATCATCAAGAATTGCAGAAACTTTATCAATATTATCAAAGTCAATCTTAGATCTTAATAATTGTAGAGTTACAGCTCTATACATTGCACCGGTATCTAAGTAAGTTATACTTAATTTTTTCGCAACTAATTTTGCCGTGGTACTTTTACCAGAAGCAGCAAGTCCATCAATAGCAATTATCATTTAATCACTTTCTCAAAAAGCTGGCAAATTTACTATTGAGTTTATTTAAAACCAATGAAATGGAGTATATTTTAAAATTAAGAATAATAATAGTCTTAATCATGTATTGATTGTTGAACCCTATTCAATTCAATTTTGTTTAGTTCTCTAAATTTGCCTAATGGCAAATTACCTAATTCAAGATCACCATATCTTACTCTTTTTAAACTAAATAATTTTCGATTTATTTTATTAAATAATCTTCTTATTTCACGATTTTTACCATGATGCATTTGTAAAGTGACTAGAATTCTACTTTTAATTTTCTTTTGATTTATAATTATTGCTTTTGCCCATTGATTATAACCAATGAAAACGCCTTTTTTTATTTTTGCTGTTAACACAGCATCAAGAAGCAAATCAGTTTCAGCTTCATAAATTTTAGGAATAAGATTTTTAGGATGCATAAGTTTGTTTGCTAGATTTCCATTATTTGTAACCAGTAATAAACCCGAAGTATTTTTATCTAATCTTCCTATGGGGAATAGTCTCATTCTTTTTGGAAAATAATCAGCAATTGCTGGTCTATTTTTTGGATCATACATAGTAGTAATCACTCCTAGAGGTTTATTAAACATTAACACTATATGTTTTTGATTAATTTTGATATTTTTTCCATCATATCTTACTACATCATCTTTTTTAACATTAAATGCTGGATCAGTAATAACAATATCATTAACTGTTGTAGTTGCAGCTTTAATTAGATCATCTGACATTCTTCTAGAGGCCACTCCAGATAGTGCTAAATATTTATTTAAACGCATTAAAATTATTTTACGATGGTAATCTTAGCCGAGGTAAGATCATCCGTAGAAATATCTTTTGCATTTTCTGGTTGATTCAAATGTATACTATCTAATCTCATTTTTTCTAACATATCTTGATCAGTTAATTCTGCAACTTCTTTAAGTTTTGGCAAATCAGATATACGATTTAATCCAAAATTTTCTAGAAAACCATTTGTTGTGGAGTATAATAATGGACGACCAGGAGAATCATCTCTTCCTTTAATCTTAATTAAATTTTTAGATAATAATGTTTTAATAACACCGCTACAATCAACTCCACGAACAGACTCTATATTAAATCTATTAATTGGTTGTTTATATGCAACAATTGCCAAGGTTTCGATTGCAGCAGCAGATAATGTAATTTTTCCTGATTTATCAAACATTCTTTTAATCCATTTATCATACTTAGGAAGAGTAGTTATTTGATATCCTCCTGCTATAGTCTGAATAATATATGACCTATTATTTTTTTCATAATGAGCATTAAGTTTTTTAATAGCATTATCTAATTTTGGTGCATTATTTTGAAAAATTAAATTTACTCTAGTTTGAGTTAATGGCTCAGGTGAAGCGAAAAGAAGCGCTTCAAGAATTTGTATCTTTTCAGACAAAGTCATATAATTATGCTTCTGCTTCTATTTTTTGAATTTCCATTTCACCAAATATCTCACTTTGAATAACAATTATTTTGCGCATTCTAACTAACTCTAAAATAGCTAAAAAGGTGACGACTACTTCGATTTTAGATTTCAAATTGGCTAACAAATAAGAAAAACGTAATAGACCCTGCATATCAAAGGATCTTAAAATCATTGCTTTTTGTTGATCTAAATTTATCTGTTCTCTATTTAGTTCATACGAATGAATAACTGGCATATTTTCCATAGCATTTTTAAAAATACGCGCTATCTCAAAAATTGTAACATCCTTTAGGTGCTCGCTAATATTTTCTTCATATTTTGGGGATTTCATTTTCATACCTCGAGGATGATAATGACTCCTATGTTCTGCCAATTGCTTCAAGTCAAATGACATTTCTTTAAATTTTTGATACTCAAGCAATTGTTGAACTAACTCAGCCCGAGGATCAGACTCTTCTTCTAAGTTAATTAATTCTGGCCTTGGTAATAGCATTTTTGCCTTAATCCGCATTAAAGTAGCAGCCATTAAAATAAATTCGCCAGCAATATTTAAATTCAAATTTTCTAACATTTCTATAGTATCCATATATTCTTTAGTTATTGAAGCAATGGGTATGTCATAAATATCAATTTTATCTCGACGAATAAAATATAATAATAGATCCAGTGGACCACTAAAATTCTCTAACTTTACTCTATACATTTATTTTACAAAATAATTTAAACCAGATGCCGTTCTTACTTTATTAATTGTTTGATCTGCAACTAAAGTTGCTTTTTCCGATCCAATAGTTAATTGATTTAAAACATAATCTAAATTATTAGATAAATAAGTTCTTTTATCTCGAAATGGACGAAAATATTCCATAACGATATCAAATAAATCTGTTTTGACTTTTCCATATTGTAATCCCGGGCTAAGAAATCTGTTTTCTAATACTTTTTTTTCTTTCTCATTAAGAAATAACGTAAATAGTTTATATAAAGGCGAATTTAAATCTTTAGGTTCATCAACAGGTGCAGAATCCGTTACTATTGACATAATCTGCTTTTTGATAAAACTTTCATCACCAAATATTGGAATAATATTATTATATGATTTACTCATTTTTTGACCATCAATCCCAGGTACTAATTGAGTGTTCTTATCTATATCTTCTTCAGGGATAACTAAAATATCTCCATACGTATTATTAAATTTTATTGCAATATCTCTTGCAATTTCCAAATGTTGCTTTTGATCCTTTCCAACAGGTACAATCTCACTTCCAAAACATAAAATATCTGATGCCATGAGCAAAGGATAACTAAATAAACCCATATTTGGCACAACTCCTTTTGAAATTTTATCTTTATAAGAAGTAGAACGTTCAATCATTCCCACATTTGTAACATTTGAAATAATCCATGTAAATTCAGTGACAATTGGAACATCTCCTTGTATCCAAAAAGTGGATTTTTCAGGATCTAGACCTAAGGCAAAAAAATCTAAAGTAGCATTAATTGTATTATTTCTTAAAACCTCTGGGTCATTAATCGTAGTCAATGCATGATAATTTACAATACAAGAAAATAGTTCATTTTCATCCTGATATTTGATCATTCTATTCATCATACCAAAATAATTACCTATATGTAATGATCCGGAAGGTTGAATACCACTTAAAACTCTTTTCAATTATTTACCTCAAAATGCCTCTAAAAATAAATAGGGTTTCCAGTTTCGTTGGGATTCCTTAATAAATTGCTGAAAATAATGGATTCTATTGGGCTTCTTTGGATGTTTCAATAAAGGCATACTAGCTTCTTCTGGTGTCTTATTACCTTTTTTTCTATTACAATCTTGGCAAGCAGTTACAAGATTATCCCATGAATCATAACCGCCTCTTTCTTTAGGGATAATATGATCTATAGTTAATACACTCGATTTGCAAGCACAATACTGACACTGTTGTTTGTCTCTTAATAAAATATTTTTCCTAGTTAATACCACATTCATACTATTATAATTGATATAATCTTTCACCTTAACAATACTAGGAAGTTCCAAAGATCTACTTGGTGAGTGAATACGGTCATCATATGTTTCTATAACATCTACTTTATTAAGGAAGAATAAACATATAGCTCTTTTTGATGTAGTGATAGTCATTGGAGCATAATTTGAATTTAAAACCAGTACAGCTCGATTAAGCAAGGATCCATCTTTAGTTGCATAGTTTTTCATGTACCTAAAATTTCCTCCATAGATACTGAAAAAGCATATTGAGATTCTAAGTCTTGGTTATAATTTGGTGATTTTTTATTAAAGCTTTCTTGTTTTACCCATCCCTGAGAGTGCAAGAAGAATTCATTGTCTTCAACAAGAGCAACATGAGAAATTTTATTATTATTCATAAAAAAATGCAGATCACATTTCTGCACTTCATTGCTATTAATTTTATATTTTTCTAATAATTCTGCTTGTTGATAAGAATCTCTGGGAAGTTCAATATTAAAGGTATAAAAAATGGATTGAATAAAGCCTGAACAATCAAAACCATGTGGTGATTTTCCACCCCAAAGATAAGGAGTTCCTAGAAAAGATCGTGCGAGACGAAGGATGCTATTCCTACTAGGTTTATCAGTCATTTTACCTAATAATGTATCACTCCACCCTTTTTCTCCATCAGGTAATACCAAGTCAAAACCCCCATTTTTTGGTTTTCCAATAAGCTTATTACCAAAAGTAAGATCTCTAATAATATTATTACCCTTTCTTTGAATCACAACACCATCCATCTCAAAAACAGTAAGATTAGAATTATATATTGTTTCTGAAAAAACTCCCTGCTTTTTATTAATCCAACCTTTGTAATTATCCCATTGTTCAATATTAATCCAATTATCATTTTCTTTCAAAATTTTGCAAGACTCCCCTAACAATCCTTGAGTAACAACAGTAGATTTAAAATCAGGATCACTATAAATATTGGCAACTGATACATTAATAGTAAAATAATTTTTCTTCATGATTATTATTAAGGTAGAATATACGCTAAAGAATTTATTCTACAGTCTTTCTATATAACAAGACTTCCATTAAAAAGATTATCATTAAATAGCCGTTTGATTATTTATGTAAAAAATATTAATCTTCAATGATCATTGAGAAAGAATTATTTAGGGAAGATCGTGAAATTCGGTTACAGTTCCCGCTACTGTAATTACTTAAGGTCAATTTATTATGCCATTGTCTTATAAGGTGAGAAGGCAAATTGACTCTGTTCAGGTATAAGTCAGGATATCTAAATATTCCTTCAAGTTAATGTGCTTTCGGGATAAAAGTAGCTTCTAATACAATAAAGTTTATCCCCCAACTACTATATAAAAAGGGGAAATGATGAAGAGTATAATCATAATAATCTTATTATTGTTCATTTCTTGCAGTAATAATACTGACAGTGAAAATGACAATATATTAACTTTTGTAGCATCAGAAGGAAATTATGGAAGTAGTAATGCTTCGATTTCAGTCTTTCGAGGCGCCAATCAAATACAAAAAGTTTCAAATATCGGGGATGTAATTCAATCTATAATGGTTCATGATAATAAATTATTTGTATTGATAAATAATAGTCATTTATTAAAGATTTATATTATTACCCCCTCAGGTTTAAGATTTCCTGGTATAGAGATTTCTACTAATAACTCTGGACCAAGAGAAATGGTGATATTTGATAATTATTTATATTTCACTAATTGGAATAGTAATGATATTAAAATTTTAAATTTAGATACTTATTTCATTGAAGACTCAATTAAAGTAAATGGTAACCCCGAAGGTATTGTACATGATGGATCACATTTATTTGTTGCAATAAGTGCAGGTAGTACTATTGAAAAAATAAATATAAATACAAAGCAAATTGTAGAAACTTTTGAAGTAGGAAATGGACCACAACAAATGCTGATTGAAGGTAATTTATTATGGATATCAAGAACATATTACAGTTCTGATTGGACAAACATTTATTATGGGACAAGTCAAATAGATTTACTTTCAGGAAATATACAAATAAAAGAATATGATACTGGAATCGTATGTGGTGGAGACATGATGAAAATTAATGAACAAACTTATAGAACTTTTGAAGGTGGTGTAGCTCCAATAGAATCAAATCTCACAATAAATAGAACTGCTAAAATTGGATCATATAATACTAATAGTCTCTATTCAGCAGATGCACATAATGAATATATTTTTATGGGCACTACAAGTGACTTTAATGGACCTGATACGGTATATGTTCATAGTGAGCTTGGTAAATTTATTCATACTTTTATAGTAGATGCCTCTCCTGGTGACTATGCAATTTGGGAAATATCTAATTAATCTGAAAAATACCAATCAATATGAATCTCCATTAATCTTCCCAAATTGCGGTTATTCTGATGCATTAAATAGTTATTTACAATGAGAGTTTGTTTTTCATTAATACTATTAATTGTTGGTTGTATAGCATTTAATATATTATTCATCTTCCATGTTACTTTTAAAGAAGAGACCTTTAAAGATATTCCAGATTTTAGAATCCACTGATCCTCAAGTATATAATCTGTATCTGTAATTGAAATTGGCATACAATAAATAGGATTAAAGCTAATATCAGATTCACGATTTATCCACCCTGTTAAACCTAAATCAATAAATAATAACATATTATTATTAAACAAATTTTCTTTTGCGGACAGATTGAATTCAAGGAAATCGCCTACCCCATCTGTAACAATACTTGGATTTACCAAATGACGTAAATTACTAGAGAAAATCCAATCATCTGAAAGACTGAATACTATATTGATATCTCCACCTAATATTTCAACTTTATGATTGCTTGATTGGAAAATATATTCTGAATATAACTTTGTCTTTATTTTAAATCTTGATAGATCATACCAACTACGAAACTCTATAGACTTAGTATTCTCAAATTGTGAATAAATATTATTTTCTGATGTAAACTGATGACTGGGCTTTGTTTTTCTATTTGCTTCTATGGAGATTCCCTTATTCTGTCTTTCTAAATAAAATAATATTCTAAGAAAAGTATTGGAATCTTTATTAATGGAGAAAATTCCACCTTCAATATTTAAGTTTTTTATAGATAACATGGAGTACATAGAGCCCCACTTTTTTGATGAAAAAGATTCAATATCAGATAATCCCCGAATGTTACCTCTAAATCCAAAACTAATCAGAATTGAATCTTTGATTTCATTAATAATATTACCTTGTATCATTGATCGAGTAAGATATTGAATCGATGCATTATACCATGATGAATGTAGAACTTTATATTTCTGATTATACTGAGATCCATATAATGTCCATTTCCAATCACCAATAATTCCTTTTGTTAGGATACTTGCATTCAATATTCTATCATATAAAGAACCATTAGAACTACTATCTGGCACCCCATTCGATGTAACAAAATGTCCTATTGCAGCCTGAAATTGATTTGTTTTGTATTCAATGAAATATGATTGTTGAATAGGTTGAACCATACCCAAACTATATTCTCCATAAGGTCCTGTGAATGTTTTTTTATAACCATTTATTGATAATAATCTTGATTTATCTACATATCTTGTTCGGATAGATAACATATCAAGATAATAATCCCCTTGAGTATACTGTAAGCGAGTATCTACAAAATTAGTATCTAATTCAACATCTTGTTTTGGGAAATATCCAGTATTAAACAAAGAATAATTTTCATTAATATTTAGTCCGTAACGCAAAGGATAATTTCCAAATGTTCCATCAAAAAATAATATTCCATATATCCAATCATCATTCCATATAACACGTCCATTTTGACTTATAACTCCAAAATGATTAGTCCAATCAAAAGGGTAGTTATTATATTCACTTGCAAAAATAGAAAAAGAAAATAAATTGAAAAGGAAAAAGATTTTTTTCAATACATGACCTAAATTAAAAATCCTAATAAATGTTATATAGAAAGATTATAATTCATAATTGATCAAAATTAATATTATTTTTTATCATGGCTTCCTTTAAAGAGTGAAGTCCTAAAGATATTATATTTATCAGTCCAACTTTCATTATCACTACTTTTATTTATGGTCATATAAAATAAATTCATTTTTGAATCTATATTTTTTATTAATTGCAATAATAATGATTCAGGAATCTTGGGCTTTATTTTATTATCGGATGTATAATTACCATGTTCAGAAATTATAATATGCTCAAGTTTTATCTGCACTTCTTTTGGGAAATTTTTTATGTTTTTTGATGCTTCTCTTACAATATCTCTACCCAAAATTATGTGCCCAATAAATTTACCTTTATCTGTATAATTTGATTCAAAATCAGATGATATTTCAATAATCCTCCCGATATCATGAAGAAATATACCTGCAAGTAGTAAATCACGATCCACTTTGTAATGTTTAATCAATTGTTCAGCAATTTTAGCCATGGCTAGTATATGTTCAAGATAGCCAGAACGAAAATTATAGTGTGAATTAACCGTTGCAGGATGGATCATTAATATTTCTTTATTTTCTTTATATATCAAAGTCACTAGTCTTCGAATATAATTGGAATTAATTGACCGTATTATCTTAGTAATGGACTTCCACATATTAGATGAATTCTTTTTTGATGAAGGGACTAATAAAGATGGATCATATCCATATCGTCCATAATATTGAACTGATGCACGATTGATTTTTTTAATAATTAAATGAGGTCGATCCATAAATGATTCTACAACACCTGAAACTGCCACAGGATCACCAAATTCAAACTTCTTATTTAACTCTTTTACATTATCCCATATTTTGGCATTTATAGATCCAGTTTTATCACGCAATCTTAGATCAATATATAGATCGCCATTTCGACTATGTCTAATATGCTTTTCAAAACATAAATAAAAACCTTGAATTGATTCTCCTTCTTTAAACTTTTCTATGCAAGTAATGGATTTCACAACACGTGAATTTTCCAATAACATAATGTAAAGTCAAGAATATCAAATATAAAATTATAGAATTATGAGGAATAATTGAATATATGGACAAACTTAAAATTATAGATAATTAAAATATTATTTACAATTATTACATAACCCAAAAAGTTGATGAATATGTCTTACTATTTTGAATTTTAATTCTTTCGCTATTATTTCCTGTCGATCCTCAATAAGATCATCAACAAATTCTTGGATATCGCCACAGTTAAGGCAAACGATATGATCATGATGCTTTCTATCAAGTTTATTCTCAAATCTCTTTCTACCGTCACCTAATTCTAGTTGTCTTACAAGATTATTTTTTACTAGGACGTCTATAGTTCTATATACTGTAGCTCTTGATACATTTCTACCCGTTTTATTTATTTTGAAATAAATTTCTTCAGCGTCACGGTGTTCAGTACTTCGACATATTTCATCCCAAACAATTTTCCTTTGTTTTGTATAGCGCATTCCTTCTTTTCGTAATGCATCCATTAATAAATTTAAATTTTTACTCACACTATTTTATATAATTAAGAAATCTTTTTTAGTTTTGCAAATTTAACAATAAGTTTCTTTTTCAATCCATCTTTAAAAACTACTCCAACTCTTTGATTCTCTCCACTACCACTTAATGCCATAATTTTACCTTCACCAAAAATTGCATGATCCACTAAATCGCCAACTTTAAAATCATCAAACCTTGTAATGGTTCGTTTTATTTTCATCTGTATACTACCAGTCTTAGTCTTTACTAGTTTTCTAGTCATTGCTGAGGAAAAAGATATATTTTCTAGAAAATTTTCTGGAATCTCCTTAACAAACCTTGAGACAAGCCCTCCCCAACTATCTGTGCCACTTCTTCTCCTATCAGTAGCATATAATAGATATGCCATTTCTTGAGATCGTGTTAATGCAACATAAAATAATCTTCTTTCTTCTTCCATT
>CEVQ01358552.1_pt1 | contig 11527 bp, 8 predicted proteins | sample 356551 | NCBI WGS metagenome assembly CEVQ01 (sample SAMEA2623756, study PRJEB7988) | marine metagenome | biome: marine biome (ENVO:00000447); feature: mesopelagic zone (ENVO:00000213); material: "saline water (ENVO:00002010), including plankton (ENVO:xxxxxxxx)" | depth 250 m | reverse complement strand
CATTCCCACGCTTCGCTAGGAAACTTGCCAGCGCCTTCTGAGTGGGCGATTATCTGTGTGCATTGGTATTATACTCAAAGCCACCATTTATCGCTTTATTTCCCATTGCAATATCTTGTGGGTCGATTCCCACTTTAGCGTGATGTCGGGAGCGAACCAGGTAATGCGCATTTTCAAACTTAACTTCATCAAGCACTAAGTCGGGTTTTCTTTGCATTCTTCGTTGGCATCGAGCTGTAAGGTGTGCAGCATTTAGGCGATTAACCGGGTTAAAATCTGGAAAGTAATAAATAGGCGCAGCAACACGTTGTTGCTTAACCTCTACAATATGACAATGCGCAAAGCTTGCTGAATTATGTGGTTTTGCTGGTCCTACTAAAAAGTAGTAGCGCGCCATATTTACCGACCCGGTGCCCGCGTCCAGGCGTTTCACTATATCGACTACCGCATCGTCCATGTAGGGAGCAAAAGCTTCTAGTAGCGTGGCGTATTCTTGTGGGCTTAGGGTAGAAAGTTTCTCACTGTTGGCCTTAAACCCCAAGATCTTGCCATCAAAATGAACGGCTTTAGCCAGCGCACTTTTAACCGTAAAGTCTTCTCCTCCTGCGCTGCGAGCTTTGGCTTTTTTATATAGTTTGGTCAGCTTGCTTGGCACGGCATCTGGGCAGTAGTCTATGGCTTCATTAATCACCATGGCGTTGTCTACTACTTGGCTACAGGTTTCTACATAACGCTCAATAAATGCGTATTGCGCATTAATGACCTGCTGGTGGCTGACAACAGGTTTAGTGATGTCGATGTTATCGCACGTATACTTTCCATCAACGGTGCCTAGGCAATGTGCAATGAAGTGAGATAACGAAGCACATCCCAATGTGCTTTGCCGACACACGCATCATCAAAGTCGTTGGGTGAGAAGATCACTGTATCTCCGTGAGACCCTTCTTCTGTGAGAAAGCCAAAATTGGAAGTATGACAGTCTCCCATCACGCTGGTGAGGGGAACTGTCTCGCATTCTTTAGGAAAATTGATAAGGCCAGCTTTTATATCAGCGTAAAACAACTGCGCACTGCCTCTGTAGAAAACAAAGGGGCTGGCCTCCATTTTTGCATGCTTTGCCAAAGTGCGAGATGGCGCGTGTCCATCGATTAGCATTATTTCGTGGGAGATGCGCTTTAGTCGGGAGTGGGTCATAGTTTTCTCATTCAGCAGAGTTTAGCCGGTGAAACCGTATTGCAAAACAATCAATCTATTTTGGCTCAATTTTCATCGTTCAATTCAATAACCTGATTAAGCGATTCATTTTTACCAATTAGTTTTTTGTGATTGTGCGCGCTATTCTTATCACCAGTTTCGAGAGACATGAATTTCGCGTTACGTGAATATCTTCACAAAACTGCAAAACCATGTCGACACAATAAACGTAAAGTTTGTATTCGTATGTGTTTAACGTGCGAAAATAATTTAAACCAAATGGAGAATTAAACATGGCATTGATTAATACTGCTATCAAACCTTTCAAAGCAACTGCATTTAAAGACGGCGAATTCTTAGACGTAAGCAGCGAAGACATCAAAGGTAAATGGGCAGTTTTCGTATTTTACCCAGCTGACTTCACATTTGTTTGTCCAACTGAGCTTGGCGACATCGCTGACAAGTACGAAGAACTTCAGTCACGTGGCGTAGAAGTATTTTCAGTATCTACTGACACTCACTTCACTCACAAAGCATGGCACGATTCTTCTGACACGATCAACAAGATCAAATTTGCAATGATTGGCGACCCAACAGGCGAAATCACTCGTAACTTCGATTGTATGCGTGAAACTATGGGTCTTGCTGACCGCGCTACATTTGTTGTTGACCCAGAAGGCATCATCCAAGCGATGGAAATCACTTCTGAAGGTATCGGCCGTGACGCAGATGACCTAGTACGCAAAGTTAAAGCCGCTCAGTACGTTGCAAACAACCCAGGTGAAGTTTGCCCAGCTAAGTGGAAAGAAGGCGAAGCAACTCTAGCACCTTCACTTGACCTAGTAGGCAAAATCTAAGCAGCACGCTTAGCGCTTAATATATGAAAGCTCAGCGCTTCGTGTATTGCACAGTATTAAGCAAATAATTTGTAGGGAGTGGGTCTCCACTCCCTGATATTAATTTCCAATTTCCGCTTATGTTGTTGACCCTTCAAAAGGTTGGCGGGGATCGGCGTGTCGAAAATAAGGCAGAATAACCGTGTTAACTAAAGAAATTTTACAAGCATTGAAATCATATGCAGAGTCAATGCAAAAAAACGTAACCTTTGTCGTACAGACCGGTGAACATAGCAAGCGTGAAGAGCTTGTGACGTTTCTGTCCGACATTGCTTCAGTAAGCGAAAAATTAAACGTAGAAGAGCGTGACACAAATGGTGAGTTGCGCAGTGCAATCAGTTTTTTGTTGGAAGCTGACGGCGAAGATACGGGAATTCGTTTTTCTGGTATCCCTGGCGGTCACGAGTTTAACTCGCTTGTACTTGCCATGCTGCATGCAGCGGGTACTGAACTTAAGCTAGACGATAGCGTTAAGTCGATGGTGAAAGCGGTGAATGAACCACTTAATTTTGAAGTGTTCATTAGCTTAAGCTGTCACAACTGCCCTGAAGTCGTACAGGCACTTAATCAATTCGCTTTGATTAATCCTAATATCAAGACCGAAATGATCGACGGCGGGTTGTATCAAAATTTAATTCAAGAGCGCGACATCCAAGGTGTTCCTAGCGTATACCTTAATGGCGAGCTATTCGCGAATGGTAAAGTTGATGCCTCTGTGCTTATCAACAAGTTAATTGAACGCGACCCTAGCCTTAAAGAAGCAAACAAAGGCGATGCGTTACCACTTCAAGACGTAACGGTTATCGGTGGTGGTCCAGCAGGTGTTGCATCGGCGATTTACAGTGCCCGTAAAGGCCTTAAAGTTGCCATCGTTGCTGAAACTTTTGGCGGCCAAGTTAAAGATACCATGGGTATCGAGAACCTTATCTCAGTACCTAAAACAACGGGCCCTGAGCTTGTTGGTAACTTGATGGAGCACGTCCGCGATTACGACATTACGCTCAAAGAGCACGTACGCGTTGATAGCATTGAGAAAGGCAATATTAAAACCATTACGCTTTCTTCTGGCGAACAGATCCGCACTCGCACGGTTATTGTTGCGACAGGCGCACGCTGGAGAGAACTTGGTGTTCCGGGCGAAAAAGAGAACATCGGTAATGGTGTTGCGTACTGCCCACACTGCGACGGCCCTTTCTTCAAAGGTAAAGACGTAGCGGTCATTGGCGGTGGTAACTCAGGTATTGAAGCAGCACTTGACCTTGCAGGCATTGTAAAATCGGTGACGGTATTTGAATTTATGCCAGAACTAAAAGCGGATAAGGTACTTATCGATCAAGCTCAAAAGCGCGATAATATTACCATTATCAAGAACGCGGCAACGCGCCAAATTACTGCTGAAAATGGCAAAGTGAACGCAATTGAATACCAAGATCGCTCAACTAACGAAGTGCACACCCGTGAACTTGCAGGTGTATTTGTTCAAATTGGACTTGTACCAAACAGTCAGTTTATGAAGGGCACGGTAGACATGACGCAGTATGGCGAAATTATTGTTGATACTAAGTGTCATACATCTGAGCCGGGTATATTTGCAGCCGGTGACGTAACAACAGTACCGTATAAGCAAATTGTTATTTCGATGGGTGAGGGCGCGAAAGCATCGCTTGCTGCATTTGAATACTTGTTAAGCCATGAAGTGGTTGAGTCTGAACAGGAAAGTGAAGCGGCATAGTCATCAGCCTTTCACTTCTCATGAGAGTTAAAGCCGAGCTAACGCTGTTAGTTCGGCTTTTTTGTATGCGCGTATCTTTATGTTATTTAACAACCTCGGTTAGCGCGTTTTCTGTTACTTATTGATGTTAATGTTAATGTGAATGATACTGGTTATCATTAGTGTAAAAGTTTGCTAAATTAGACGAAAGCATAATGCGGCTCATTGATCACTTCTTTCAGCGATAGGCGATTAGCGAGCTCAAACAACTAACAGACAACACTCAACATGAATAAAAAATTACTAAGTTTGGCGGTAACGGCTATATTAATGTCGCACGCACAGGCCCAGGAAGATGAAAGTGGTAGTGGCATAGCGATAGAGCATCAAGCGACAGTAACGGAAAAAGCAGAAAAGAATGCCGTTGAAAAGATTGAAGTAGTGGGCATGCGCTCTCCGTTTGGCGCAACAAAAACAAATACACCGATTGTTGAGCTCGCCCGTACAATTTCCATTGAAACCGCATTAGATTTAAAGCAAAAGGGTGTATTAAACCTTTCTCAGTCCGCTACTTATATGGCGGGTGTGACGGGGGAGTCTTACGGATACGCCACCAGAGTCGATTCAATTTCTTCCAGAGGATTAAGTATTCCGCGCTATCGCGACTCAATTCAAGAGTTGTTTGGCAGCTATAATTCTACGCGAGCTGAAATCTACACAATGGAACAGGTTGAGCTGCTTAAGGGGCCAGCCTCAGTGCTTTATGGTCAGGGTTCTCCTGGCGGCATAATGAATTATGTGTCCAAAACGCCTACGTTGGGCAAAGGAAGTGAAGTCGTCTTGTCATACGGAAGCTTTGACCGCGCGCAAGTTGGGGTGGATGTAAACGGCAGCCTGTCTGAAGATGACAAGTGGATGGGGCGTTTTGTTGGTATTTATCGCAATGCTGACTCTCAGGTTGATTACGTTAGCGACGACACCCAAGTATTAATGCCGTCACTGTCCTTTATGCCTTCTGACAATACAACGCTAACACTGATTGGATTATTTCAAGATACCGATAGCGATACAGCTGCGCAATTTATTCCTGTAGAAGGCACGTTACTGCCTTTGGCTGACGGCACTTACTTACCCGACCAGGATGTTTACGCAGGCGAACCAGGGTTTAATAAATTCGATACTAAGTCGAACCAAGTTACCTTACTTGGCGAGCACTTGATAAACGATACAACGTCACTTTCATTTACTGCCTTATGGCGAGATGGCGAAGCAGACTACCATCAAGCATGGGCTACGTTTACTGGCGGTACGAGATATCTAAATGCTTATGTTGGCGCTCCGGTTGCACCTACCGACACATTTGTTCCAAGAACGTTTTATCAGGCAGACAATACCTTCAGCCAATACGCCTTTGATGTTCGCGTAAACAAGGGCTTTGTAACAGGTTCTTTCGAACACGAGTTACTAGCGGGTGTCCAATATCAAAATGTAAAAACTGACGCCAACTCTGCATACTACGCAGGTGGCGGGGTATTACAGGGTGACTTTAGATACATTCTGGACTTGGCAAACCCCGAGTACACCGGCGCACCAGAACAAGCCATTTTCGATGCAATTTATAACAACGCGCCTGAGCAGACGGTTACGGACACGGGGTTATATCTATCAGACCAAATTTCCTATGAAAACTGGCGAGTAACGCTAGGTCTGCGTCACGACCGCGTTGACAATGATACTGGCGTAACGGAGCAGGATGACACGCAAACATCTTACTCAGCTGGAATTTTGTATCGCTTTGACAACGGTATTTCCCCCTACCTTAGTTACGCTGAGTCATTCGAGACGGTGGTGGGATTAGATAACAATAACAACCAGCTTAAGCCAGAAGAAGGCCGTCAATACGAGGCAGGGATTAAGTATGAATTATCGTCAATTCCTGGTTTTATCACGCTGGCGTATTACGATATTGAAGTTTCAAATCTTCCTAATCCCAACGGATTACCAGACGAAGCGGCGCAACAGCAAGGCGTAACGACCATAGAAGGGTTTGAGCTAGAAGGGCGCGTAGATTTTGGCCAAATTACAGCGCAGTTTGCTGCATCGGTCATGGACGCTGAAGATCCTAACGGTTTCTCGTTGTCAGCACAGCCAGACAGCAATGCATCCCTATGGATAAATTATTCTCCACTCGAGCTTGAAGCGCTGACCGTAGGAGCGGGTATTCGCTACGTAGGAGAGTCGGTTTCTGAAAACGGGATTATTAGATACGACACACCTAGCTACACCCTTGGTGACCTGATGGTGTCGTATGAGCTTTCAGATAATTTGGATTTGCAACTGAATGTAAGAAATGTGACCGATAAAAAGTATCTCACATCGTGCTTATTCAGAGGTGACTGTTTCCCTGGTGTACGCAGAACTGTGAACGCGTCGCTAACCTATTCTTTTTAAGGAATTATCATGCTTTCAGTTGCAGCGGGTGGTTTAACACTTGCAGCCTTAGGGGTTATTTATAAAAGTTGGCGCGCTCAAGCGTCAACGTATCTTTATTTGGGTCTTGTTGTATGGGTTATTTCTGCAGTGTGCTGGTCTTATGCACAAGGCTGGGAATTTGGTGTGCTGTATGCGCTGTGTATCCCTTCTATATTAGTGTGGCCTTTTATTGCGTTTAACCAAACGCATTTACCTCAGCCAAAAAATGTACCTCAGCCGAGGAGCTTTGATTTCTCACGACGTACAGTTCTAGGGAACATCGCAAACTACCTAGTGGTGCTGGTTGTTTTATTGGTTGTGAGCGTGTTATTGACGCTAGGAATATGTGCGCTACTCCCATTCTCAATAGCAGGGAAGTTGGCTACAGGTATCGTGCTGTTGCCAATTTTGTGGGGTCTTATTGTTTATCACTACCTTGCCACCGCCCACAAAATTAAAGTTGTTGTTGCTTACGCAGTTTTGGCTGCGCTTTGCCTACCAATACTTATTTTCTTTCCCATGTAGGTGAATATCGATGGATAAAATAACAAAACAAAATGCATTAAATGCACATACTTGGGTAGGCGTTTTTCTAAGTGTACTTCTCTTTTTGGTGTGCTTATCTGGGACCGTTGCGGTTTTTCACTTAGAGTTTGAAAGGTGGGAGCAGCCGCATATTGAAGAAATGAAAAATGTTTCTCCCGAGGTTGTTGAAAAGGCAATGGACACCTTTTTAGCTCAGAATACGCAAGAGTCTCACCATCTCTATGTGGTTTTCCCTACATCAGATATTCCTCGGTTGGTGGTAGAAAACGATCATGCTGCTTACTTTGCCGACAGTGAAGGTAACTTATTAGAGCAAGAAAGCGTGTCTTTTACCGAAATGCTCGTGAACTTGCACTTGTATCTCAATTTGCCACAAAGCTGGGGAATGATTTTGGTCAGTGCACTGGGCGCTATTATCTGTACCCTTGTTGTAACTGGAATTATTGCTCATAAACGTATAGCAAAAGATGCTTTTAAACTTCGACGGGGTGGCAACGGTCAGCAAGCACAAATTGATTTGCACAACCGTTTTGGACTATGGGCAGCGCCTTTTCATTTGGTTATAGGTATAACGGGCGCATATTTTGGTATGGCAGGGATCATTTTGGTGGTTGTTGCCTCACTAAATTACGATGGCGATCGCGACGCGGTTATCCAGAAAATCTTTACGCCAGACCCTGTACTAGCGCCACAGGAAGGTAAACCGGCTATTTGTAGAGCGTTTGCGCAAATGGAAACGCTAGCGCCAGAAAAGTCGCCCATATTTTTAACAGTGCACGAAGTCGGTGAACCAGAACAGTTCATCGAAATATATGCCAAGGCACCCAATAGAATGATCTACGCAGAAGGCTATCGGTTCGATACGGCGGGTAACTTTATCGGTGTGGCCGGCTATGAGTTCGGTGAATGGGGTAAGCAGTTGGTATGGGCAATGTACCGTTTGCACTTCGGTGACTTCGCCGGCCTTACCAGCAAATGGCTGTACTTTGTTCTTGGTGTCATGCTGACCATGCTTTGCGTGTCGGGTATGGAGATTTGGCTGTCTAAGAAGGCGCATCCGCCGTTAGCAAGTAGGCTTTGGTACAGCACAGTGTGGGGTAGTGTGAGTGCACTCGCATTAACGGCTGTAGCAGATATGTTTTTTACAGGCTCGCTTATCGCCGTTTTTTGGTACCTTATGCTATTTAATACCGGCATTACAGTGGGAGTTAAATCACTCACTAAGCCCGTATGGTTGCTTATATCAGGCATAAGTGTAATGGTGTTACTCATCGCCTACGGGTCTGTGCACCAAAGCGCGACGCTATCGGTTGCGTCACTTCAGCTAAATATACCTATGGCGGTGTATGTGGTGTGGAGTGTTTATCGTGCTAATACGCTGCTTAAGCGGGCTAAAAATGCAGAAAGTCAGGTTGAAGCCGACGCGAGTAACAACGCGCCTCAATCAGCGCAAGAAAAAAGAGTGAATGCGTAAATCTTATCGTAACTATTAGGGGCTCACAGGAAGCCCCTTAGTTACGCTTCTTTCTTTTCCACGTACCGCCATACATATAGCCATTGCTGGCCTTTGCTCGTTCTTGACAAGCTTTGCATACTATACGCCACGTGTCTTCATCACCACACCGAATACGAAACTGTGTGTCGGCATTGATACCGCAGTTGTCACAGGGCCTTGACGGCCTAACTCTGTCCTTTTTCCCCACTTCAAGCACGTCTCTTTCATTTTAATTAACAGACTTTCTGATACCTATTTTGTAGTTACAGGTCACCGCACATAAGCTCAAAACCTTAAATCAGTTTTGCGATTGCAACGGCAATAGAAGAGCCTTTTTCAACGGCTGCGCCCCATAATTTCATTAATAACGACGGCCTTTTTGTCACTAGGATTAGCGCTTCATCTCTGTGATGTTGTTCATCTGCTTGGCATTGTCTAAACCGATTTATAACGTTTGAAGGGGGGATGGCTAACGCAGAAATGCGCTTACATTGTTCTTCGTAATGCGAATCTACGAATTGCTCTACTCGGTAAATGGTGTAGTAAAAGCAATTTATACCGCAAAGTCTTGGAATAAAACCGGTGATAAACCCAGAAGCTATCCATACAGGTAAAATAAAACTTCCCCTAAAAAGCGGCATTTCGTTTTCAAAGACGGCGAGGTGTCGTCTTTCCGTTTTAAGGTGCTCATGTATGAAGGGTTGTGCCTCGCTTTTTGTGCCAGAAAGATTAACCAGTTTTAAAACACATTCGGCGAATAGAGCACCACGGTATATCCAAACGGCTCCCGTCTCTCCCGCGTGGCTCGCACGTAGTTCTTTGTCTACTTGCTTAGCATAATTATCTCCGAGTGTTTTTGCATAAAATGGCATGACGTACCTCTGTAGCATTTTATAAACAAACGATCTGAAGGGGGGAATGGATGCTACCTAACGAATTTGTAATGCATATTCAAATATGCGCTATTTAGAAAGCTCTGGATGATAGTGTTCTATTTATAAACGAAAGCAGAGTATCGGAGGGTTGCTTGCTATGGTTGATAGATACACAACATGCGTTGCTTGTAGGAGAGCATAAATGAAGGTATTCGGTGGCGTTGTCATTCTTGTCTTAGGGTATTTACTAGTGTGGCCAGTCCCCATTGCGCCAATAAGCTGGCAAGCACCGAGCAGTAGCGGATTTTCGGGGGAGTTTGCGGAAAACAACCGTTTGGCGGGCCTTTCGTTTATTGAATTAGGCGAAGATAAAGGGCCGGAGGATTTTGCGATAAACGCTGCGGGAACTATTGCAACCGCTACTCATTCTGGTGCGGTATTACTCAAGAAAAAAGGTGAGGCAGCATTTACTCCATGGATTAACACTGGCGGTCGTCCGCTCGGTATCGAGTTCGATACCAACGGCAACTTATTAATCGCCGATGCACATCGCGGATTGCTAATTGCAGACCCTGAAGGTGAGCTAACGGTATTGGTTAACCAAGTAGAAAACACTAAAGTTGTATATGCGGACGATGTGGATGTTGCCGCCAACGGCAATATTTACTTCACTGACGCAACCACCAAGTTCTCCGCCAAAGAGTATGGGGGAACGCTGCAAGCGAGCCTGCTAGAAATTTTGGAACATAGAGGCAATGGCAGGCTTATAGAGTACGACCCAGTACGTAGAACGAGTAATGTACTGATGGATGGTTTGGTTTTTGCGAATGGTGTCGCAATAAGCCATGATCAAAATTCAGTGTTGGTCAACGAAACCGGTAAATATCGCGTGTTGCGCTATTGGCTAGTAGGGCCAAAACAGGGCCAAGTGGAGGTCGTGATTGATAATTTGCCTGGATTCCCAGACAACATCAGCCAGGCAACTAGCGGCGCGTACTTTCTGGGTCTTGCTTCGCCTCGCTCCGCTCCCGTTGACGCTCTATCTGACAAGCCTTTCATTCGTAAAATTGTACAGCGTCTGCCACAGTTCATGCGCCCACAAGGTCAAGCATACGGGCATCTTGTTAAAATAAGTGAAAGCGGAGAGGTTTTACAAAGTTACCAAGACCCCAGCGGTGCATTTCCCTTTGTTACAGGCGCAATACAGACCGATGACGGTGTATATGTGAGTAGCTTAACTGCACGAGCAGTAGGTGTGTTGCAGTTAAACTAGAGACGATAATAAGCATATTGTTACGGCAGAATAAGTAGTTTTCTTTTCTACCGCGATAGAGCGATACGCGTCACGAATGACATTTACTCATCAACTCTGCAACACGTTTTCTTACATTTCGAAACATTTTAAACTTTTGTTATGTAGTTACGCTTAGAAGGATATGTCACTATCGGCTATGCTAATAAAAGTTGTTTTTAGCACAAGTTTAATAGTTTTGGGCTAGCCGTTTTAAAAGGATATTTTCTAAATCATGAAAGCGTATACGTATTCTTCTGTTGCACTTGCAGTCACGATTTCTCTTCTAGCTGGATGTGGAGGCGGCTCTGGCTCGTCTAATACCCCTCCTGTGGTGACAACGCCTACCACGCCAACGACACCTGTAACAACAGAGCCAGAATGGGAAGCGGGGGTGTATGAACCGCAATCTCAATATCTAGCGAAATGTGAGACTCCTAGAAGCGGTATTGATCCTTTTACTAATAGGGCATACCCAGATACACAAGGTACCGCCATGGATGAAAAGCTGTGGCTACGTACTTGGACTAATGACACTTACTTGTGGTACGACGAAGTAGATGACAATGACCCTGCAAATTTCTCAGTGTTGGGATATTTTGATCAGCTTAAAACCAATGAGCTAACGCCAAGCGGTACGCCAAAAGATAACTTCCACTTTTCACAGGACACTGCCGAATATAACGAACTGTCTCAATCGGGGATTTCATCGGGCTATGGGTTTGATTGGGAATTTGGTTCAACAACCGTGCCGAGAGTACTAACAGTGCGATTCACTGAGCCGGGTTCACCTGCAGCTACTGCTGGCGTGCCTCGCGGCGCGACCCTTTCGCGTATAAACGGCGTCGACTTTGTCAATGACAACACGCAGCAGGGCGTCAACGCGATTAATGCTGCGCTGTTTCCGGAAGACGCAGGTACGGTTACAAGCTTTGAGTTTGTGCAGGTTGATGGTTCAACTCTCTCAGTAGACATCACCTCGGGCGATATCAGCGTAACGCCGGTTCAAAACGCAAAGGTACTCGATACCGAAAACGGCAAAACGGG
>CEVQ01033022.1_pt1 | contig 11527 bp, 20 predicted proteins | sample 356551 | NCBI WGS metagenome assembly CEVQ01 (sample SAMEA2623756, study PRJEB7988) | marine metagenome | biome: marine biome (ENVO:00000447); feature: mesopelagic zone (ENVO:00000213); material: "saline water (ENVO:00002010), including plankton (ENVO:xxxxxxxx)" | depth 250 m | reverse complement strand
TGGGGTGCACTCATGGCTGTTCAAGCATGGGAGCAGAAAGATAAATCAGTTAAGGGTGTGAATAGCAGCATGGAACGTGCCCGTAGGCATGATGCCAATGTGATGTTCGGGAAGTTACCGATGACTGAGAAGGCTGCCAAGATTTTGGTAGGAGAGCAGTCGTGAATAAGACAATTGGTAATCACGATTTGATTACTGCTGAAAATATTATGGCGTACCTTCAAGCTCGGCGTGATGAGTTAGAGAAAGAGTATACGGAGGAGCAAGTCGAGGGTGAACTGTATCTTCACGTTCCCCTAACAATCTTAAAGGGTCGTCTTCACGAAGTGCATGAGTTGTTGACACATGTTGAAGGTGATCTTGACAGCATGATAAAGGATTTGATGGACCAATGAGGTGTGACTTTGGCTAATCAAAGAGCTTCTTGTAAAGGGAAACCGTCAGCAAATTTTTATAGCAATGGGTGCCGGTGCGCTGGTTGCCGTGAAGCTTGGCGTGTTTTCAGGAAAGAAGATAAGGCAACAAAAAATAAGAGAGGAACAAAGCGTGATACTCCAATGGTGGAACATGATGCATTTACTCGGGAGCAAATACTTCAAGCAAGAAATAAATAAAGGAGAAAGAAAATGAGTATAGAAGCAACAGTAGAAATAAACACACACGATTTTGCTAACGATGGAACTTTTTGTGACATCGTGGGTGATATCTGTGCTGATGTAATCCGAGACAGTGGTGAGGTAGAACATATCGTTACCACTGTTATAGAAAACGATATCGAGCATTACATCAAGGAATATGCAGAGTCAGCAGTTGTTGACCCTGATGATGATGCTTTCATTAACGCTGTAGCTAAAGCCTTGTACAATATGGCTCGCAGCTATGTCGGGGAATGAGGGACAGCAGCAACGTGACATAGGGATGGCACGGGTAGAAACTTCTGCCCGTCCATCCCAGAAGCGTGCTGCAAAAATGGCAATCAAGAAATGTGTAATCAAAAATGGGCCGTGGCAAGCATGGACCACTGATGAAGTTCACATTGAATTGGAAAAGATGGGAGTCAAGTTAGATAATGCTCGACTCTTAGGTCCATTAATGAAGCGAGCACAAAAAGCCGGGATGATTGAACCTGTTGTGTGTGGATCATGCAATAGGCAAGAGACTCGGTTGTCAAGAAGAAAGGAACGTCATGCTGGTCCGCAGTATATGTGGCGTTCAACCGCTGAGTATTATCACCAATATTGGGAGCATGATGAAGAGGAAATGCTTTATGTTCCTGACCGAGAAATAGGAGGAGAAGGATGAGTTTTGAAATGGCAGAGGCCCAGTATGATGCAATGGAACCACCAGATTGGGATGATGAGCACACTGATGAGGAAATCGAGGAAGCTAGAGCGATTGCTGAATCAGATTATTGGGATCGCCGCATTGATGAGGCCCGAGGGAACTGATAAACTGAACCTTGAAAGGGAGAACAATGCAGTACGAAACGGGCCGGGGTCCAGCGGAGCTAGCTCTTCGTGAATACATACGGCACCCAGAGAACAAGCCAACGGCAGACGGATCGTTCCTGAGAATATCTAATATCACCACGTGTGATAGGAAACAGGTGTTCGATGGGATGGGTGTGCCTCGGGTTGATGCTGGGGAGAACGCTGTCAATGGGTATGTTGCTAGAGAGTTTGGCAACACAATGCATGACCACATACAACAGGCATTCAATGACAAGGTGCCTAACTTTGAATGCGAAGTGCCTGTAAGTATGCCTGACGTTATGACTTCAGGTCATGCTGATGGTGTTTATCATGCATCTCATAACAACCCAAGTCGTCGTGAAGGAACTGTCTTAGAAATTAAAACCATGCGTAACTACGGGTTCCGTAAAGCGAGAAGGGAAGGCCCGAAGGAAGAGCATCTATTCCAAGCGTGTGCATATGCCATAGCGCTGGGGCTGACAGAGATACATCTTGTGTATGTCTGTACTGATGCGACGCCTTCTCGTTGGAAAGATAGTGCTCGTGCCGGTGACATGGTTGAATGGTATTACAGTATCTACGATCCAATTGATGAGAGCGACACATCTATTTCTGTTGCTACTACTTATTTCTTGGAGCAGCACGCTCAAATGGCTAAGAACTATTTGACTAGTGGTGTAATACCTGAAGGGTTGAGATCATGGTGGAGCACAGAGATTCCGTGGGAATGTAATTACTGTCCTCACTTTGATATCTGTGAACAGCATGGCGACGTAAACATATTAGACATTATCGATTTAGTAATAAAGGAGACTGATGAGTCAGTTAAGTAAGTTAGCAACACCATTCTCGGAGAAGTTCATTGAAACTAAACCGGGAAAATTTGCGGCATCCTATGTACCACACGGTATTGTGTCGCAATTCTTATTAGGAATAGTAGGTCCACATGATTTTGCTATTGACACTCTTGTTCGGGATGCTGACGGTACTCTTACTGGTTGCCTCTGCACTCTTACTGTTGATGTTGATGGACGAACTACCTCGATACAAGAGGTTGGTGAGTGCGAGAATCCGAACAATTGGAAGACGGATGGAGCAAGGCTGAAGGCGTGTGCGTCGGACGGTATTAAAAGATGTGCGATGAGGTTGGGCTTAGGTCTGCATCTCTGGCATAAACATGACGGGAACTATGTTCTCGCAGATATTCTCGAAAAGAGAGAGGAAGAAAGCAATGAGTAATATATCTATAGCAGGTAATGTTGGTACGGATTTGGTGTTGCGTTACGCCAAGTCAGGTAACGCATTCATTACTGTTCCAGTAGCTGTAACAACGGGGCGTGATGACACGAAAGAAACTCACTGGTTTGATGTGAAATGTTTCGGTGATCTAGCCGAACGTATGGCTGAGATACCTAAGGGTAGTCGTGTCATGTTTATTGGTCGCATGAAACAAGACAAGTGGGAATCAAAAGAAGGTGAGAAACGCAGCAAACTTTGTCTTTACGCAGACGAAGGTGGCCCATCATATCGTTGGTATCCGAAAGGAAATGATCGTGGTAATGTGGCAGCACAAGCAGTTGAAACTGTTCAAGCTGCATTTGCTGACGATGAGGAACCATTTTAATGGATGAAGAAAACCTTCCAAGCGTTATAGTTCCAGTGTTGGATAATCAACTATCAATAATAACTGTCGTTGTACCTACTGATTTTTCTACTAGGTTTGAAATGCGAGCAGCACAAATCATTGAATCTTTTGAACATCATCCTTCGGAACGACAAATGGATGAGAACAATAAGTTGATGCAAGCAATGTCATTTCTTCTTCAAACAAGTTTTGATTTCTATCAAGAACACGTAGAAGAACCTTACCTTGGCTTCGAACTCCCACCGGAGATTAGTGATCAGTGAGTAAATCCAAACAGAAGGGGACTGCGTGGGAAACTGAATGCGTTCGGTATCTTCAACGCTACATAGGTTCAGAGTTTATGCGCCTACCTCTTGTCGGAATTAAGGACGTGGGGGACATCCGATGCGTTGACTTACCTGAGTTTGTATTCGAATGCAAAAACAGGAAGGATGCCCTCTCGTCCTTATCTGAAATAATGAAAGAAACAGAACAGGAAAGGATTAATGCAGACGCAAAATTTGGTGCAGCTTTAGTGAAGCGCCGGAACTTTGGAACCGGTGGTGCTTATGTTGTAATGGAGTTACACAGTTTCGCCCAACTAATTAAGGAGAGAATACATGGGGGAAGTAATCAAACTGAATGTGAAAAAACAACCAGCTTTTACTGACACCACCCAAATGCTCAATCAGTGGTGGAAAGAACAGGAGAAAAAACCGTTAGCCAAGCCAGCCAAAATACGGCACGTGGTAGAGATAGCTCATCATGCTGGCTGGACCTTAGAGGAATGTTACGAAGCGTTAGATGTGACTTGGGCTTTCAGTGAAGCAGCGTTTGAAACAGCACTCAGAAAAATTAAAGAGAAGCATGAGGAAACAGAGAAACAAACCACTAACATTGCTTCCATCTCAGCAACTAGTGATGCACTAGAGTTAGCGAAGAGAGAATCGTTATCTATAAAAGAGAACGCTGAAAGAATGAGAGAACTGAAAACACAGTACAGAAGTAAGGGCAAGCCGGTTCAATAGACCCGGTAACAGGATGCTGGGGGTGTTTCTCTCCTTTCTTCCCTCAGCATCCTGCCCTAATACTCACTAAGCGTGGTAAAATAAAATTAAGGGAACGTGGTTAGGAGTAGCCATGAAAATAACAGTCGAAGAAATACCTGCTCGAATTGTTGGAGGCCCAACAGTTAGAGGGTATGCAGTTCTATGCGATAGACAAATACGGGAATGGTTCCGTAGCAAAGAGGAAGCCGATCGTGTAGCCCATCTATTTAAGGACGATGCTTCTAATCCTGAAGATTACTGATGTTTACTGATGACCTTGGTCACATCCGTTGGGAAAAGAAAGACTTCAAAAAGCACGGCACTATAGCTAAGTATGTTGTTGGTGAATGTCGTTGCCGTAAATGTAAGAAACGTATTCTTGCACCAGATATGGAACGCACATTACCTGCTAGGTACAACGGATATTAAACAACTTCAGGTCGTTCAACTTGTTGCGCCAACCGCTCTCTACAGTACGCTTTACAGCGGTGGCATTGGTATTGCTGGTAGGTCAGTGTGCGTGTCTGCCTAACACCACGCTTATGCAGCCTGTTGCTGCCGCACGTTGGGCAAGCGAACGTGGTTTGGTCGATGACGTTTCTATTTGGGTGGTTTGTAGCCCAAGGACGCAATCGTTCATAAACATCGACAAGTAAATCGACATCTTGTTTAGCATATTTTTTCATGGTTGCCCATGCTTTAGCGTCACCTCTCATGCATCCTGCCCATGTTTGAAATCCTCCTGTGACTTCTTTACCCCCAAGTCCAAGGTGTTCTCCGAGATGTCCAAGTCTATTGCTATTAAATTTGAAATGTCGTCGTGCGATCTTTAATGTATCAACGGTGTGGTAATGGCTCGGAGGACCGAAATCATGGTAGACGAATCGTGCGTTAGCTTTCTTTATATCGAATGCGTCTGAGTTGTGGCCAATAACGATGTCAGCTTCGTCTAATAGTTCCCAGAGTTTGTGGACAACATTGAAATCATTTTCTAAATCTTCGGAGTAGAGATCAAAGTCGTTGAGTGAAACTACGTGTGTTTTCTTTTGGCCTTCCCATTTGTAAGAGAAGCACAGTATGTACCACTCTTGTACGTGGTCGATAACATCTTGTTGCCATTGACCCCACACGTAAGACATGTTGGGTGCAGTTTCAATGTCGAAGAAAAGAATCTTAGCCATACACCCTTATCAAACTGGAACAGTAAGTAGCCTTGCCAATAGAGTACCTTCCCACCATGATCCATCGTCGGATAGACGTTCAGGTTGCATTTCTAATCTTTCAATGGTGACAGTATCTGTTCGTGTTCCTTCTTTATAACTAACAGCAGTACCGTTCTCCATTAGTGTTCGAAGATTAGAAAAGGTGTTGCCTGCTACTAAAGAAATTGGGGCACCTGAATTGCGAGAGGTAAGAAGATCTCGTCGAAGAACTATGGGAATAATTATTTCGTCAATGCGTCGGGGTACTGCAACTGCAGTTAGCTGCCAGTCGTGAAGGATTGGGGCTATTGTAGCGTCACTTGTTCCCCGTACCAGTGTGACTGTAAGGTCAAACGAGATAGCTGTATCTGTGCTTGTACCGAAATCAAATGTTTGTGGTACTTGGGTCGCCATGTCTAAAAGAGTTGCACTAACGTCAGCATTATTTGTGGCAGTTAAACGGATCTCACCGGCAGCTTCAGATGTGGGGACACCAAATCTGTATTCGTAACCAGTTTGATCATAAGCAATACCTGTCTGTCTGTAGTCAATTGATGACCGTTCGAATTGGGAACGGTCAAGATCGATAACACCTGAACGTAAAAGTTTGGGGGCTACTGTTGACCAAGTTATTTCACCTGCGTTCATGGTCCCACTTGCGACTCTTGTATTGTCTTTAGATTCGTTTTGTAATATGGCAGCGGCGGATGCTTTCTTTACACCAAAAAACATTTTAGGGTTACCAGCATTATTGACACGGGTCATGCTGCCAACCAAATCTGTAGCTGTAGCAGACACAGAAGATACAAGATCCGAAGCATAAGCAGGGACAAGAGTGTCAGTGAACCGGGTAAGGTCAGCACGAAAAAGATTTCCGTAAGCACCACCCCACCAAACGAAACGACCATCAGCTTCAAGTGAGTATGCTTCTCCACCTGTGTCTATAACTGAACCGATTGTTACACCACCAGATTCAACATCGATAAGAGCAGTACGAAATCCTTGTGATGTTGCTAAACAAAGAACAGGTCCATAAGAAAGGATTGCGTTAATGGATTCGTTACGAGGTAGAGAACCTGCAACTATTGGGGTGACTAGTGTGCCGTCGGTTGAGTTGACGCTAATAAAATATACGGTTCCTGTGTTGTCTGTGTTTGCTGCAGCATAGATACCGTTGGGACATGCGTCCACATCTACCCACACACTTGAAGCCAACGGCAAAGAATAATCTAAAGATGATGCGGCTTTCGCTCCGGCGGCATCCAATTCATAAATAGTGTTGCCTTCTGCAGCGATTAAACGTCCTGCCGCAACTTTAATAATGTTCGGATCGAGTGAACCGAAAGTCGCAGTTGAGCTACTACCGATCACAGATTTTTCTGCAACGATAACACCGTCGAAACCAAGATAAATGTTTGTACCATCACTCGTAATGCTGGTCGTGGTCCCTCCAACAGTGATGCTGGTCCAAGTAGGACTCCCAGCTAACGGATCAGAGGTGTGAGAAAGTGTTGTGCCGTTAGCAACATACAAATATTCTGTGCCAGTAGAATCCTGAACTACTCGGTGAACAAGTATTTCACCTGCAATAAATGATGTTGCCGGTAATGCGCCGGGGGTTTCAGCGATAGGAAGCAACGTGATTTGTCCCCGAGTCCAAATATCAACACCAACAGATTCATAGAATCGTCGCCGGTCTGAGTCTTCGTTATCTAAATAGAGTTGACCAGCCCCATAAGACCAATCGGTTTGGGAACGTACCCATGCACCTGTTGTATCTAAAGTATTTTCGCCGGGTTCCCTGCTGTTGTCTCGTTGTTGACGTGAAACAGGAACAGTTGTTCGTCGATACTCAGCCGTATCTACAAGATAAGAAACGCCGTTTAATTCAATCGGCAACGACTCGGCGTTGAAACTCATCTCGGTGCATAGCCCCATTGGTGGCTACGAACAGCCGAATGACGAGGCCATTGTTGTGGGTATTGGGCAGCTAACCGTGCAGACTCAGATTCCAGTCTTTCCTTACGCCGCCCCATAAGGTCCCTGAAGGACGCTGAGATAGCTCCGGGGGGTACCTCTTCGGCCATGCGTGACGTGCCCTGTGCGTCGAGGAACTCACGTCTGATGGGACGTGTGGTCATCAACGCCATAGCTGCACCAAGTGTTGGTAGATCATAGGCGGTAGTTGGTAGCCCTGTAAGGGAACGATCCTTTGTCAGATCTGTGGTATCTACCGGTGTGAGGGGAGACTTGTATAGAACTCTTACTGTTCTGCCGGGTACTGCACCATCATAAAGAATCAAAGCATTACCGCTAGCAAACGAACCAGTAGCTCGATCTCGTTTCAGTCGCCACGAAATTATTTCAGGTTCATTGGCTAACACACCAACTGCTGCATGTGTTACTTCATAAATAGAATCAACAGGATAATAGCCACCATCACCGTCACTTGTATCCAAGTTGTAGCCAGCTACCCCACCGTTGTAAGTAAAGGTAGTGGTACGTATCTGGAACATACCATGAGCCGGTGACGAAATATCTGCCAGATCATCATTGATTGAGGAAACAATACGGTGTGTCGGGAACTTGGGTGACACACGAACAATGTCGTTAGCGGTATGAGCCGCTGCTGTTGATCCACCATAACCACGCAATACGTCAATAGTTGTCGAAGTAACCTGAAGAACATACATCAACTCAGCATTTACTTCTATAACAACACCCTTAACAATAGAAGACGCATAGCCTTGAACAAATATTTGTGAAGCTCCTACCAAAACGTCTCCAGTAATAACGTCTAAGTCTTCCACATAACCCGAAAGAAGCATGTCACGAACTTCATCAACCCATACTTGTGTGCTCATTCGAGAATCTCCTGTATCTGCGATTCAGCCTTTTTGCGATTCTTATCGTTAATGATATGCCCTGCTTTAACTTCCCATTTGTTACCGGCACGAGATTCGAGGTTCGCAGCACCGTCAATAGACGGGGGGTGAAGACCTTCAGATCGGAGTCGTTTATAGGCTTCCATATCTTTTTCTTTTTCTCGTTCTTTAGTTTTAGTCCCAGCCCAATCGATTTCTTTTCCATCATGCACCCCACGAGTAGGTGTAGCTGATGCAGATATGTGCACTTCACCAAAATATTTACGGACAACTCCCATACAACCATCACAATGACCACTATAAGTTTCATCAAATCCATGACGAATCTCATGTGCCAATCCACAGTCAAGACAACGGTAAACATATATGGGCATTAAGTAACTCCTGCTCCTACGTCAATGGGGAAACCACTGGCGTCTAGTAATGCTATCTCACTTGGAGTCAAGTCTGATGGTGGGAAGTGACCGCCAAGAAGCCAGCGTGTAACGGTTGTGGTATCTACGGGAAGATAATCCTGTACTGATGTGTTATTAATAATAAATAAGTTTCGTGCCCTGTCCCGTGGAGAATAATGTCGAGCTAATGCGTACGCTGCCGGAGTTGGTTTGTTGCGTAACCCGACAGGTGGAACAAGAGCTTCTGCCCCCGGATAGAACCTGTACATTTGGTGAGCATCGTTGCATGTGCCGTCAACAGTTATTGTTGCCGGAACAGGATTCGACATAAGAGTCGGAGTGTGTACTTGGCTGGTACAAGCAATGGTCTCTGGCTCAATAATGTTGACACCAATAATGGGGTCAACTCCAGCAGTAGCCGTAATGGTTGCTGGGTATTGGATGATACCGGTTGTGATTGTGGGAGAAGGAACTGCAGCGAAAGCCCGAACATCTACTAGATCGATGTCAACATAGTTGACTGTTAAAGTGGGGCCGGGTACAGCCGCAACAGCAGCAATAGTTGCCGGACTAACCGTGATCGGTATACCACCAGTAGCTGTAATAGATGTAGTAACAGCGACAGCCGCCGGTGTAACTTCAACTAAATAAACGTTGCCAGATATAAGCGCTTGACGATAGTCGTAACTGTTTCTGTAAGCCTGCCCAGATTGACGATACTCAAACTGGAAATTAGTAGGGATGGTTGCTGTGGCCGCAATCGTCGCCGGGGTAATAGTTGTAGGCGACGCATAAGCGACACCCGATTCCCTATATGTAACCCCCGACTGACGATATTGCGTCACAGAACAACCTCATTTCTTAACTAGTGACTGATGCCGTTTCAGGGTCACCCACTTTTCTGGCAGCAACAGCCTTGGCAATAGCGATAAGCGCCGCAACTCCGGCGATCTTCAAGGAATCACCCCAGTCAGGTCCGGGTACAGCCATAGCTGCAGCCCATGCCTGAGCAAAGGTAGAGATTCCACGCTCTAATGAATCTTTAATAAAACGCTGGTTGAACAACTTCTTGTCTCCGTATCTGCATAGCAGCCCAAGTTTTTGGACCAACCACGCCATCTGCAACAAGCCCTTTAGCTCGCTGCCATTGTTTTACTTTGGCGAGTGTACCACGCCCGAATATTCCGTCGGCTAAAGCTCCTACTACTCGTTGAACATGAACAACTGCTTGGCTGCGTGAGCCTTTGCGGAGTGTTCCGGGGAATGGAACAAGTCCGTCTTCTGGTTCTTTAGGTAAAGTCATTGTTGGGACTGATGTAATCATGCGTCGATGAACCATTAAACGTAGTTCTGGCATAGAAAACGAGGGGTCAACTTTGCGTGAAGTCCATTCTTTATGGCCTATCACAGCACAGTCGGGGTTCCAGTTGTGTCCGTCACACAGAAAGGCGCACAAATCTACAAGTGCGTCCATCTGTGCCTCGGGTACATCTTCCCCTAACCCGTCATTAATAATTGAAACACCTATTAAACGAGAGTTGGCGCTGATCTTACCGGCGCTCGAAGCGTTACCCGTAACAGGCTTATTCTGCTGCATTCGTGTCAACACTGACTGTAAACCACGGCCAGCGTGGTTAGCTTTCACATTCTCAGCCGTCAACTTGACAATGGTGCCATCACGTTTTATGAGGTAGTTGTATAAAGGTCCGGGTACCTTGTTGACGCCTCGTACACACATTGCGATCACGTTGTCGGGGTCGGCGTTGCGGTTGGAGGCGGTATGGTGGACAACTATGCCGAAGGGTTTGAGTGGCCGTCCGGCAGTAATTTTGCCGGGGGCATCAACGATGTTCATTCTTCCTCGTGAGGAAATACCTCAACCCAATTATTAGTTTCGTCGTCCCATATATAGTTTCCTTCTGGTTTGGGTGTTGGAGGTTGCCAATCATAATTAGCGTCTAATACCCAAGTTTCGTGCGGACATGGCTGGTAAAACAATCCAAGAGGATAACCGTCTGCTTCTGGAACAAACGTCGAGCCGGGACCAGCTACAGTTTTACGGATATTTTCTGCTGTTTCATACCACCCTGTCCACCCTAAATCGACAGGTGTTTTATCATCTTCAAACAGAGCAACATTAACAACAATATTTTCTGAATTAACTTCAGCGAATAACCGCATTATGCAGCCCACCTAAAAATTACAACACCTGCTTGTCCGTTACCATTCGACCAAGAACTGCCTTTACCGTAACCGGTACCTGCGCTGTCTGTTCCAGTGGCAGTTCCACCTGATCCGTAAACGTCAGAAGCTGACTCAAAGTTATTCCACGTTTCTCCTGCGCCACCACCCGGTTTAGAACCGGCATTACCGGTACCAGAGCCACCACCACCGGGTGATCCGTACCAGTCAGTACCAGCACCATTACCGCCAGAATGCAAAGTTACCGTTGCTCCCCCATTACCCCCAGTATTGTAAGAACTAGCACCTGAACCTGCAGTTGCACCTGTGTACCCAGACCATAGACCAGAGCCACCGCTAGCGCCGCCAGAGCTTTGGACTCCCGACAGACTGTTCGGGTTTGAGGTGTCGGCGGCTGAACCAGCATTTCCGTTACCGGCGTAATAGTCGCCGCCCCAACCGCCGAAACCACCGCCAGAAGCGGTCCACCGAACGCCACCAATTTCAACGACTGATGTACCCCCATTAGTCCCATACTGGCTTGCGCTTGCACCGTTGGAACCAAGCGCTCCAATAGTTACGGTGTAATCTCCTGCTGTTACAGCTAAACCTGTGGCTAAAAGAACACCGCCACCGCCACCGGCACCGCTGAACGAGTTTCTATTATACTGAGCGCTGTTGCTAAGACCGCCACCGCCGCCAACAACAATCAGGTCAAC
>CEVQ01140678.1_pt1 | contig 11590 bp, 11 predicted proteins | sample 356551 | NCBI WGS metagenome assembly CEVQ01 (sample SAMEA2623756, study PRJEB7988) | marine metagenome | biome: marine biome (ENVO:00000447); feature: mesopelagic zone (ENVO:00000213); material: "saline water (ENVO:00002010), including plankton (ENVO:xxxxxxxx)" | depth 250 m | reverse complement strand
AGAGTAAAAATATTTTGGTTTTCGCTAATTCCTGAAAGTTTTTTATGGGCTTCATTAAGAGAAGAAGTACTGATACTTTTGGATTGATTTAAAATATTTATTGCGTGTGTAAAATCATTGTTGGTTAATTGGTTAAACTTGTTGAGTGCAGCATAACATTGTCTACCAGTTTGCGGTATTATTCCAGTTATCATGTACTCTCTCCTTAATTATCGACTGATTATAATTAGGTATCACTTACTATCCTACTTGAATATCATATGATTTAAAAAGTATATATTAGATACATATACTTGAATTTATACATAAATAAGAATTTATTAATTCCTTACGTTTTGTTATTTTAAAATAGTGAGTATACAGAAAATAGCTATAGTTTCAGATACAGGTATTGCATTACCTGATCATATTAGTTATGAAAAATCTTTTGTTCAGGACGGGAAACCTGTATGTATTAGTTCCCAGGGATTATTTTTAGTCCCACATACTATAAATATTAATGGGAAAGAGTATTATGATCAAATAAATATAAGTACAAGCCAAATGGTTGAATTTATGACCAAATTTCCTAAGAAAAATTATTTAACATCTGCACCATCTCCCAGTCGTTTTTTAGAGACATTTATACAAGTTCCAAAGAGGTACACTTCAATTTTGTGTATTCCAATGTCTAGTAAATTAAGTGCCTCATATAGTGCAGCACAAGTGGCAGTAAATGAGGCAAAAAAGATGTCTAGTATACATAAAATTACTTTAGTAGATTCAGAAGCAGCAACGGGTAATTTAGGTTTACTTGTTTTGAGATTACAAGAAATAGCAAATCAGGGAGGAAGTATTACTCATTTATTTAATGCTATAAAAGAGATGAATTTGTCTCTTAGTATGTTGGGATATTTGGATAAAATGTATTATGTTTGGCGTAGTGGGCGTATTCCTAAAATTGTATATATGGCTTCTAGTATATTAGGAATCAAACCTATTTTCCGAATGTTTCAGAATAATATTTCTGTTGCTAGTAAGGTTCGAACAAAAAAACGAGGTATGGAAAGACTTACGTCTTTAATTAAAAATGAGGTAGGAGACACAGGATTAAATGTTTTGGTACTATATGGAAAATCTCGTGTAGATGGATTGAAATTAGCGGATTTAGTTCGTAATAGGCTGAATATAAAATCTATTGAGGTAGGACGATTTAATGCTACAACTATTGCACACTCTGGTCCTGATATTTTAGGGATAGCATACTATAAGTACTGAGCTCATATTATGTTTCGTTAGATAGGTCTAGGTGGATTAATCCAAGAGTAATTATAGATATAGTTTTACTATCCTTGATTTTATTTTTTCTTAAAAGAATAGAAATTTCTTTAATGGGTATTTTTTTAAGGATTATTGATTCATCAATTTCTTGGCATGATTTTATAGGAATTAATGATTGAGCAATAAAAGCATGAAGGATTTCGTTACAATATCCTGGACTAGACCAAAAAGTTCCTAAAAATTTCAGTGAGTTTGCGTGGTATCCAGTTTCTTCTTCTAATTCTCTATTTGCTGCATCCAAAGGTAATTCATTTTGATTGATGCCTCCAGCAGGAGCTTCTAAGGTAAATTCTTTTATAGCATGGCGATATTGTTTTACGAATAATATGTTATTGGATGAATCTACTGGTAAGATTACTACAGAAGAACTATGCTCGATAATTTCTCTTTGAAATTCAATTCCCGAAGGTAAGAGAACTAAGTCTTCACGTATGGTCAAAGATTTACCTTTGAAATGAGTAGTAGTTTTTAAACATTCTTCTGGTTGCATTAGTTTCTCAAAATACAAATTTGGGGAATATTAATTTGAAGTTTTTGGAAGAGTCTTAAGGAAATTTTCAGAAGAGTTTGGTAATCCCAGAAATGCACCGATACGTTCATAGAATTGATTAGATTTACGTAAGAAAGTAGTTATATGTGTACTTCTTTTAATGCTAATTTGAGAATATGGTTTTAATATTTCATTTCGGAATCCATCTAAGCTAACAAGTAAATCTTGGTTTGATGTTTCAATTTCTATAGAAGCATCTTGAGGAACAACAATTGCTGAATTAGAGCTCATATGTGGAACTAGTGGTTGTAGTAAGAAGTCTTTTGATTGTGGATGTATCACAGGGCTACCTGCTGACTTAGAATATCCTGTACTTCCTGTCGCAGTAGATACGATTAATCCGTCAGATCGGTAGATGCCTAAGTGAATTTTATTAATTGAAACAGATAATTCAACTAAACTAGCATTCATATGTCTTGTTACGACGATATCATTTAAAACATTATCTTTTAAAGATTCACCATTTATGTCAATTTGTAACATGCTGCGGTAATCTTCGAATTGACATAAATTTGATAATGTCATTGTGTCAATGTATGAATTAATAGTTGATAGTATTGATTTGTCGGATATTTTGCTAATTTGAATTTCAGTCATAAATCCGACTCTTCCCATATTGATTCCTAAAATAGGTATAGATTTTTGAATATTTGCAGTACAAGACGTATGAAGGGATGTGTACTCTGCGACACGAAGAATAGTTCCGTCACCACCAAATACGATGACCAAATCAGTATTTTTAAACAAGTTTATATTTTTTTCTAATTCAATAGAAGAACAAATCCAAGTATCAAGTGATAAATTTGATTTGATAGAACCTGCAAGTCTTTTAGATTCTACAATTTTGGAATTATATACTAATCCGATGTGTTTAATTATCAATTCTTTTTTTGCTGTCATGATTGTATGTTTAAGTTTAAGGTTACTATCTGATGTTTATTATTTATTAATTGTAATGGATATAGTTGTATATTACTGATTTTAGAAGTACTTTGCACTATTTTGTATTGTTTTATATCTGAATATAACAGTTTAAACGAAAGGTTTTATTAAATCCAATAATATATTGGGATAAATGCCTATTATCAAAAGTGCTGCAGACATGATGATTAAAATTAAGCTAATTTCTTTTGGTACTATCATTGTTTTACTATCATTATCTTCATTGAAATACATAGCTTTAATGATTCCAAGATAATAATATGCAGAAATCACGCTATTAATAACCCCAATTATGGCAAGCCACAGGAGATTATATTTTATAGCGACACCAAATATATATATTTTTGCAATGAATCCTGCAGTAGGAGGTAATCCTATTAAAGATATTAGAGATATAGTCAAAGCGATTGCTATAAGTGGATTACGATATCCTAGTTTGTTGAATGAGGATATATCTGCTCCATTTTTTTGTTGTGTAATTGTATTTATACAAATGAATGCTGTTCCTGTCATAAGAAGAGATGAAACAAGATAAAATACTACAGCAGAAAGAATTTCAGTAATATTATTTGTTGTATTCATATATCCTATAGCGACGATAGGAATTAAAATATATCCTGCATGAGCTATTGAACTATAAGCAAGCAAACGTTTAATGTCTTTTTGTGCAATAGCAGAAATATTTCCTATTACCATAGTAGCTATTGCAAGAATTGCCAAAATCAAACTTAAGTTTTGAGATAATTCTATTGCGAAAGATGATGTGGTTATACTAGATATATTAACTAATACCCGAATAAGTATCGCAAATCCTGCGACTTTGCTTGCTGTGGCGATAAAAGTTGTAACTGGGGTTGGTGCTGCTTGATAAAAGTCTGGTGCCCACATATGGAAAGGAACTGTAGCAATTTTAAATCCAATACCAGCTAAGATTAATAAGAGAGATAAACCCCAAAGTATAGATTCTGTGTAGGTTACACTATTAGTTGATGCAAGGATCGATGATATTCCATCTAAAGTAAGTGATCCTGTTAATCCATAAAGAAGAACCATACCGTATAGCATAATAGCTGAACTTATTCCTCCAATAATTAGGAATTTTAAGCCAGCTTCTGAAGCATTTTTGTTTGTATGAAATGCAGCAAGAATTGATAATGGGATGGTGGCTAGTTCGATTGAAATATAGATAGTAATTAATTCGACAGAAGAAACCAGTAAGGATAGACCGAGGGCAGAGAAGAACAAAAGACTAATATATTCGCTATGAGATGATATGATGTCGTTTTTCTTACTAATTGATATTATCAATACTACTAAAAGTGAAGCAAAAATTAGTGTTTTTAGCAATAAGCTAAAGTCATCTAAGGAATAACTATTGTAAAGAATTATTTTAGGTTCAGATGTTAGTAATAAATAAATTGATGCACATAGAGAAGTAACAGTACCGATGATGGCAATTAAGTATGTTGTTTTTGTGAATTTAAAGATTGTGCCTAGGATTATTATAAATAAGGCAAAACACCCAATTAAAAGTTCAGGTAAAAGTAAATATAATTCTTGAGTTCCCATTTATGTTATTGTTATTTCCTTTTTGATTCTAAAAAATTAAAATAAAGCTAAGCTTAGATCAAGGTATTTAATAATTATTTGTGGGTAAAGCCCTATAACTAATATAGGTATTCCTAGTATAGATGCAGCTATTAGTTCTCTGTCTGTAGCATCGTTTATTTTATCGAAGCGTTCCATAGGAGGTCCAAACATAGTTTTATGGATCATTCTCAGCATGTAACCTGTAGTAAGGATGATAGCAATAGTGGCTATCATTGTTCCTATTTTCATATAATTAAATGCGCCAATGAATACTAATAATTCTGATACAAATCCACTTGTACCTGGTAATCCTAGAGATGCTAATCCAGCCAGCATAAACAAAGAAGTTATACGTGGCATACGCTTAACTAATCCGCCGAGTTCAGAAATTGAACGTGTTTTAGCTTTTTCATAAACTAACCCAACCAATAGAAATAAAAGACCAGTTATAGTACCGTGCGTGAACATTTGCAAAGTTGCACCAGTAGTGCCGATTGATGAATTTGTTGCAATAGAAGAAAATCCTATTAAAACATAACCCATATGACTTATGCTGCTATATGCGATTAATCTTTTGAGGTCAGTTTGCCTCATTGTTACAAATGCTCCGTACAGTAAGTTAATTAGACCTAATATAAAAAATAGTAATGCCCATGTATCAATAGTATCTGGGAAGAGGCCGATACAAATTCTTAATAAGCCATAGCCCCCTAATTTTAAAAGAATTCCAGCTAACATCATACTGCCTGCAGTAGGTGCATCTGAGTGTGCATCAGGAAGCCATGTATGGAGAGGCCAAACTGGTAATTTTACAGCAAAACCTAGGAAGAAAATCAAGCATAATGCTGATAAAGGTATGAGTGCCTGAGTTGTTTTATAGATCGGTTCACTCATATCTAGTGAATGCCCTGAAAATGCAAGTACAAGTAATCCAATTAAAATAAATGCGCTACCGCCAAAAGTGAAAATCAAAAATTTCATAGCTGAATAATGACGTCTAAGCCCAGATCCCCACATTGATATTAGGAAGAACATTGGAATTAATTCAATTTCCCAAAAAATAAAGAATAAGAGCATATTAAGAGAAGAGAATACACCAAAAAGGGAAGATTGAAGTATAAGCAACCAAAAGAAATATTGTTTTGGTTTATTAGTTATATTCCATGAAACTAGAACCGAAGGGATTCCTAAAATACCTGTCAGTAAAATCATGATACAGCTTATCCCATCAACTCCTAGATGATAATTGAGGGTTAAAGGAGAGAGAGAGAATGCATTTATTATATTTTCTTGAAGTTGGAATTGCTGGGTTTCATCTGACGAATCAAAGCTAACAAAAACCAAAAATGTCAATAAGCAAACGATAATCGATGTGATAACTGCAATGTATTTGGCATAGTTGTTTTTTGTGAATGGTAGAATTGCTAACAGGGCTCCAATGAGTGGTGTTAGTATTAGTAAAGTTAAAATTCCCATAGAGAGTATATCTTTCTAGTTACCTTATAAAAATAATAAACATTACAAAAAATATAAGAACACCGATAGAAGTAAAGCCAGCATATATTTGCATCTGTCCATTTTGAATTTGCTTAACTATATGACTGGAGTTTTTAACAGCTGCTCCTATCTGGTTAACAGTATTATCGATCAACTTTTCATCAAGTTTATGCAAAAAGTTTGCTAAAAATGAATAAGTAAATTTCATCATAAAATACTTTTCATATATTGTGTCAATATAATATTTGTTAGCAATTACATTATTAATTTTAAGCAAGTAATTTTTTAATACAGATGGCATTGAAATAGGATAGTTGTAATACCAGAAAGTGATAATAAATCCTGAAATACCTATAATTGTAGATATGATCATGAGTTGAATATTGACAGTGTGTACATGAGCACCAATAAATGATGAAAACATATGTGCATTTATTAATCCAAGATCAATAGGTGAATTAATAATTACGCCGATTCCGACAGCAGCAATAGACAATAATAGAATAGGAATATTCATAACCCAATTAGCTTCGTGAGCTTTTTCTGGTACTTGTTGTCCTGTCATTTGTTTCTTGGGGTTTAGAAAGGCCAAATGAATTATTCTAAAAATATATATTGAAGTAATAAATGTTGTGATTAGTAGTATTCCAAATATTAAGTATTGCTGATTTGATAATGCTTCAGCAAGAATTTCATCTTTACTCCAAAATCCTGAAAAAGGGAAAATTCCAGCAAGGCTACAAGCTCCACATAACATTGCTATAAATGTAAATGGCATTTTTGTACGCAGTTGTCCCATATTACGTAAATCAAAAGAATGGGTTGGAATACCATGACTGATGTTTCCAGAGAGAAGGAATAGTAGGGCTTTGAAAAATGCATGTGTAACTAGATGGAAAATCGCAGCACCCCATGCTCCAAATCCAACAGCTGCAAACATATATCCTAGTTGACTTATAGTTGAATATGCCAAGATTCGTTTGATATCATTCATCACTAATGCCATTAAGGCAGAAATTAGTGCAGTAAATGAACCTATACAGGCTATGAGAAACATAATGTCTGGAATTGAAGAGTGTATGTCAGGGAAAAATCTGGCAATAAGAAAAACACCAGCTGCGACCATAGTTGCTGCATGAATTAATGCACTGACAGGTGTAGGACCTTCCATAGCATCAGGAAGCCATACATGTAAAGGGAATTGTGCTGATTTACCAATTGCTCCAGCTAGTAATCCTAAAGAAATTATTGTAATTTGATTTGAGGAGAAAACACCATTAGAAATCGCTGTAATTAAGTTAGATAAGTTTAAAATGTTATTAGAATTCTCTAGGTTAGTTTGAACAGAAACAACAACTAAGATGGCGATCAAAAATCCTATGTCCCCTATTCTTGTTACAATAAATGCTTTTTTAGCAGCATACGATGCTGATGGTTTATAATGCCAGAAACCAATTAAGAGATATGAGCATAATCCAACCAATTCCCAAAATATAAATAATTGAATTAAGTTACTTGATATGACTATACCTAACATACAGGCAGTGAATAAAGAAAGATATGCAAAATACCTGATAAAGCTTGGGTCGTTACGCATATAACCAACAGAATAAAATTGGACTAAAATACTAACAACGGTTACAACAAGTAACATTACGACTGTAAGAGGATTTAAAAGGATACCAAAAGATAATGTAAGTCCAGATATATTTATTATGGTGTGTGAGCTTATATTAGTGTCAAGTGATGAGTATTGGACAAGAATATACAGAGAAAGAATAAAACTGAGTATAGATGTCCCTATGGAACAGATCGGGGCTAAAAGAGGTCGATTAGGAAGGAAGCCACGTATTCCTAACGAAATAATTATAAAAGATGCTAAAGGTAGTCCAAAAATCAACCAAATTATTAGTTCAGTATTCATAATTGTACTCTGTACTTTATGGTTTTAAGTATCATTATTTATAGTTTCCGGATAATTTCATTAGCAACGTGTTCTCTTCCTTTAGGAACCATTACTGTAAAAGTAGTTTGTTCGCTCCAATCTAATATATTGGTTTCTGGTATAATTTTTGTGGGTAATCCTTCACTTTCTAGCATATCTTTCCACATTTCAGCTGTAATTAAAGTTGAAACTTTCTTATATTCAGTCCACATAATAGGTACCTATATTTAATTTTCTCATAGTATATTTTTTAGTTTTGTAAATTAGAGATATCACTAGAAAAGAGGGTTTTTGTTTCACGATAAACACAGATGATTAGAGCTACGCCTACTGTCGTTTCTGCGGCAACTACGGCCATGATAAAAAGTGCAAATATCTGACCATCTAAAATAAAAGAGGTATTACTTTCTGAAGCAACTTCTATAGGGATATATCGAGAAAATGCTACAGCACTAAGTATGACACCGCTAAACATCAATTCTAAGCACATCAAAATAGTAATCACATTACGTTTAACCATTACACCATACAAGCCAATGGCGAATAATATTGCTCCAAGTAAAAGTACTGAGTTAAGTGACATAAATATATTTTACCTTTTTCTTATTAAGGATAAAGCTCCAATCATTGCAGACAAGAGCAAAATTGATGCAATTTCAAATGGTAAAACATAGCGTTGAAGTAAAGTTTTAGCCATTTCTACTATTGAACTTGGATAAATGGTAGTTGTTGAATTAGTAGTATCAGGTATCCATGGGTGTATAAAAGAAATACATGCAATTAAAATTATAGGAATGACAACTACTAGAGATAAAAATTGGTACTTGAACTGATTTGAGGGATTTCCCTCTTCCACATTTTTTGATAATAAAATTGAAAACAATATTAAAACTGATACAGCACCTATATTCAGTATGATTTGTATCGCAGCCAAAAATTCTGCATTTAGGAGTATCAGTAAGCCGGCTATTGTAATAAAAGAACACATTAAGAACAATGCAGCTCGAAAAATATTTGGTGACCTAATCACACCAAAAGCAACAATGATTGTCATCAAAGATAAGATGAAAAAGACAATATTTATTACTGGATTAGAGTCCATTGTTGTTCCCAAAATCATGATTTACGTATCCACCTGTTTCCTTGTTCTGTTTTATCGAGTGTGACGTGCCTACCAACTTCATTCCAAGGAACTTCTTCGTCTTTTTGGGGATTGTAACCTCGAGCTTCAAGTTGAGGCCTAAACCATGTACTGGGTTTTTTAGGTGCAGATTTAAGGGTTTCAACATTAATAATTAAATTATTTCTGCTGTATGTTGCCTCTTCGAATCCGCTACCCATATGGAGTGCATCATATGGGCATGCTTCGACACATAATCCACAAAACATGCATCTACCTATATCAATATCAAAAACATCGATATTGTATTTTTCCCCTTCGGTCACCCTATCATGACTTGAAGATGTTTGAATTTCGATAATACCAAGTGGACAATATTTAGCACAACTCGCACATCCAGTACATCTTTCAATATACCATTTAAAATCTTGTCCACGAAATCTGGGATTCCTGGGTACATATTCTTTAGTACTAATTAACCCCATTAAGGATTTAATAACTTTTACTGGAGATTGTAGTATAAATAAGAAAAAGTTTTTTTGTTCTTTTTGTGCTAGTGATACAGGGTCTAACTTTCTATCTGGATATTGGTATGCATTAAATCTACTTGGTAATATGAAGTTTTTTATTGTGACCCATAAAGCTTTTAGAAGTCCAAATCCAAACATTTAAAAAATCCTCTTGGTGATTATATTATAATTTATTAATTTCGTACTCATTTTAATATTTTTGTTGAACTGTTTTTTTGTTAAACAAACTTAGGAGGGCTAATATAAATAATAGGGTTGCCCAATTAATAATCGCCATAGTCCATAAAGATGTTGATTGAGTGATATCAAATATAGTCATTTCAGTAGCTATAAGCAAAATATTTAGTAATGCTAACGGTAACAAATATTTCCATGCAAATTCCATAATTTGGTCAACTCTTAATCTTGGCCATGTAGATCTTGTCCAAAGTAGTACAAATAAGACTAGTACGATTTTTAAAGATATCCATAATATTCCAGGTATGAAATCTGGTCCATTAAATCCCCCTAGAAATAGTACTACACAAAGTGTGGATTGAACTATAGGTGCCATAAACTCTGATATTTGAAGTATAGCAAATTTCATTCCACTATATTCAGTATGATAGCCTCCTCCTAGTTCTGATTCAGCTTCAATCATATCAAAAGGAGCTCTGCTCATTTCTGCAGTTGCACATATCATATAAACCAAAAAAGCTATAGGTTGAGTAACTATAAATGGAATTTTTTGCGCTTCAATAATTCCATTAAAAGACATTGATCCAGACAATAATATTACTCCAGCAATAGCCAGAGCCATTGGAACTTCATAAGTGATTAGCATTGCAGCTGAGCGCATTGCACCAAACATCGCGTATTTATTCCGGCTAGCCCATCCAGCCATGATAACCGCAATAGTATTCATTCCAGTTACGCCAAATACAAATGCAATTCCTACATTGATTTTTCCAAGCATACTATTAATATGTCCTGGAATAAATGCGAATACTAACAATCCTGGAATCATCATCAAAATTGGAGCTATAGTGAAGATGACCCTATCTGCACCAGTAGGGATAATATCTTCTTTAGTGATCGATTTAATACCGTCAGCTATAGGCTGTAATAAACCAAAAGGTCCCCAGCGATTTGGACCGTATCTCCCTTGAAATTTAGCCATTATTCTTCGTTCAAACCATGTGTAGACTGCGGCACCCATTAGAACAGTAGTGAAAATAATAAAACTGATAGTTAACGCAGATAAAATATATGCAATCCAGCCTGGGTTGAAGCTGAAGTTAGGTAAAATCCAAGAGACTATAGTTGAATTGATAGTATTTGTAATTATTTCGAAAAAAAAGTTATATAGTGTGTTGAATCCAAAGATGTATTCTTCTGTCATTGTAAATTATCTATCAACCTCACCCATATTTACAGCTAAACTTCCAAATATTACAACTAGATCTGACATTTTCCATCCAATTAGGAGAGGCCTGAGTACCGTAAGGTTTATAAACGACGGAGATCTAATTTTACATCGATATGGTGCAATGCCACCATCACTAACTAAATAGAATCCTAGTTCTCCTCGAGGAGATTCTATTGATGAGTATACTTCACCACATTCAGGACGTAGAAAAAATGGTGTTTCAGAATTTTTAATAGCACCTTTTGGTATAGCTTTGATACACTGTTTTATAATATTAATACTTTCTCTGATTTCTTTAATCCTGACTAAATAACGATCAAAACAATCCCCATTTGAACCAGTAGGGATATTAAAATTCATTTTGTCGTATGCTTCGTATGGATTTGCTTTTCTAATGTCCCATTCAATACCAGATGCTCTAAGTATCGGTCCAGTAACTGATGAATCAATAGCTTTTTGTGGAGACAAAATGCCTATATTTTTTGTTCTAGCAATTACAATTTCATTATCAGTGATTAAATTTTCTAGATCATCTATAAGTTGTGGTAATTTATCTAATAAATCGTCAAGGTTTTTCCAAAATTCAGGAGGAGCATCTTGAGTTACTCCGCCTGGTCGCATATAACTGACTGTAATACGTGCTCCACATAACATCTCAAATAAATCCAAGACATTTTCTCGTTCTCTG
>CEVQ01020094.1_pt1 | contig 11594 bp, 8 predicted proteins | sample 356551 | NCBI WGS metagenome assembly CEVQ01 (sample SAMEA2623756, study PRJEB7988) | marine metagenome | biome: marine biome (ENVO:00000447); feature: mesopelagic zone (ENVO:00000213); material: "saline water (ENVO:00002010), including plankton (ENVO:xxxxxxxx)" | depth 250 m | reverse complement strand
AAAAAACCCAGTAATTGGAATTGATTTAGGAACGACAAATAGTTGTGTAGCTACTATTGAAGGTGGTGAAGCGGTAGTAATTGCAAATGCAGAAGGCGCCCGCACAACCCCAAGCGTAGTTGCATTCTCACAAGATGGTGAGAGAATGGTTGGTGTCACGGCAAAACGGCAAGCTGTAACCAATTCGGAAAGAACCGTTCTGTCGGTAAAAAGAGAAATGGGCACTGATTGGACCAAGCAAATTGATGATGCTGAATATACGCCACAGGAAATTTCAGCTTTTATTCTTCAGAAAATGAAAGCTGATGCTGAAGCCTATCTTGGCCAAGAGGTAAAGCAAGCAGTAGTTACTTGCCCTGCCTATTTCACTGATGCTCAACGCAAGGCTACAAAAGATGCTGGGAGAATTGCAGGACTTGAAGTTCTTAGAATAATCAATGAGCCAACTGCCGCAGCACTTGCTTTTGGTGTAGATAAAGAAGATGATCAAACTATTCTAGTCTATGATTTGGGAGGAGGAACATTTGACGTCTCGGTTCTAGAAATATATCTTATCGACGGCCAACCGCAAATAGAGGTTAAAGCAACTGCAGGAAATAACCGACTTGGCGGAGATGATTTCGATGATGAAATTATCAATTGGGCTGTCGCTGAATTCAAGAAATCTAGTGGTGTCGATTTATCAAAAGACTTGCAAGCAATGAGTCGCCTAAAGGAAGCTGCTGAAAAGGCTAAAATTGAACTTTCAGGTACAACTCAAGCACAATTGAATTTACCCTTTATCACAATGGTAGATGGGCAGCCCTCACACCTCGATTTGTCTCTTTCTAGAGCTAAATTTGAAGACCTGGTTGATGATTTGATTGAAAAATCTATGAAACCAACTAGACAAGCAGTTAAGGATGCTGGAATTTCTGCATCTGAAATTGATAAAATCTTGCTAATTGGTGGCTCAACAAGAGTGCCCGCTGTGCAAGAAGCTATTGAGAAAGAACTAGGAAATAAAACGCATAAGGGGATCAATCCTGATGAGGCAGTTGCTCTGGGTGCGGCATTACAAGCAGGAATCATTGTAGGTGATGACGCTGTTACAGACGTACTGCTGCTCGATGTTACTCCATTGAGTCTAGGAATCGAAACTCTTGGCGGCGTGACTACGCCAATGATTGAGCGAAACACTACCATACCTACACGTCGTTCTGAAACTTTCTCAACGGCAAGTGATAACCAACCTGCTGTTGAAATCCATGTCCTTCAGGGGGAACGTGAATTCGCTCGAGATAACATCACTCTAGGTCGCTTCTTCCTTGAGGGGATTCCTGCTGCACCACGTGGTATGCCGCAGATTGAGGTTGCGTTCGATATAGATGCAAATGGAATTGTTAGTGTATCAGCAAAGGACCTTGGTACTGGAAAGGAACAGTCGATAAGAATTGAATCAGCAACATCACTAAGCGAAGACGACATTCAGCAAAAGATTGCAGATGCTGAAAAATTCGCTGAAGAGGATGGTATGAGAAAGGCAAAGGTCGATCTCAGAAATCAAGCAGATAGTATCATCTATCAAACACGCAGAACCCTCAAAGAAGCTGAAGACAAAATCAGTGAAGATGATGCGAAGCCTGTCGAAGAAAAGTTATCCGAACTTGAAGATTTGATTATGGAAGATGGGAAACCAAAGGATATCGAAAGCATTGATGAGGCTGCTATTCAGTCTAAGGTAAAGGAACTCGAGGAGTCAATGCATGCCATTTCTGCAATGTTGTATGAAGCGGCGGCAGCACAGATGGAATCAGAACAAGCTGTAGATGAGGCAAGCGATGATGGAAACGAAGTTGTTGATGCTGATTTCGAAGTAGTTGATGAAGAAGAGAGTTGATTCAAACAAATCATTCATCATTGATTAGGCGTACTAGTGTTCGAACATGAACTCCAGTTGCACCGTGTGCAACAGTTGCATTTGTCGATGTGCCCCATGCAGTTCCTGCAATGTCAATATGAGCCCATGGGTATTGTTTCTTATCATCCCCCTCGCCCTTATCTGGAACAAATTGTTTGAGGAAAGCCGCTGCTGAATTAGAACCTCCATAGCGATCTCCTAAATTCTTAACATCGGCAATCTTTGAGCCGGTCATCTGTTTCTCAAATGCTGGTAATAATGGCATTGGCCATGCTAGCTCTCCTGAATCAGATGCCGCTTTTCTAACTCTCTCAAGTAACTCATCATCGTTAGACCAAAGTCCAGAAGCCTCGTGACCAAGTGCCACAACAACAGCACCAGTTAATGTTGCAAGATCAATGATATATTCCGGGTTGAATTCTCCTGCTTTCCACAATCCATCAGCCAATACCACCCTCCCTTCTGCATCTGTATTGAGGACCTCAATTGTCTTTCCAGAATAGGTATCTATCACGTCTCCAGGCCTGTATGCTGTTGAACTAGGGGAGTTTTCTGCCATGCATGAAATGGCCATCACATGGCCCTCATGACCCACGCCTTGAAGTGCCACCATCAGCCCAAATACAGTCGCTGAGCCGTGCATATCGAACTTCATCTCGTCCATTCCAGCGCCTGGTTTTAATGAAATACCACCAGTATCAAATGTGATTCCTTTGCCTACAATCATGGGACAAGGTCCGTCTTTTGCCTTACCATTTAGTTCCCAAATTACCATACATGGTTTGTGCTCACTTCCCTTTCCTACATTGATTAGGCCACCCATTTTATTTTCATGAAGTAAATCCCAATCTAGTACTGTTACTGTTAGATTGTCTTTATCCTTAGCAAACTCTTGAGCTCGTGCAGCATATTCCATTGGGTATAATTTGTTAGCTGGTTCATTACCTAAATCTCGAGCAATGTGCACTCCTACACATATTGATGAAACCCTGTTACAACCATTAGAGAGTTTCTCTTGATGCCTCTCTGAGGCTTGAAAAGTAACGTTGTATTCAATATCATCGTCTTCATCGTCTTCATCTTCCTTTGATAGATATTTATCAAATTTGTAATCCCTCAACATCATACCCTCTGCAAAAGCAACCATCTGATTTGCTTTCCAACCAGATGTAAAACGAACCGTGAGATTTTTACCATGAGTCTTGGCCAAACTGGCTACTATTTTTGCTCCAGCATCTCTAGAATTATTTTCATCCAATTCATCAGACTTGCCCATTCCAACCAAGAGTACTTTGCATTCTTCATCCCACAACGACATTGTCTTTCCTGATTTGCCATCAAAATCGGCACTACCGATTACTCCTCTGACTTGGGTTTGTGCGCTACGACTCAAACCAACCAGAGAACGATTGGGGGGTTTTTTTATACCCTCAAAAAGGGGTAATATCAATGTCTCTGCTACTTTTTCAATAGTGGTCACTTGGTGTTCCATATCCATTCGCATCGGGTTACCCTATTCAAAGTTGAGCATTATAAAAATTAGTTAAAGTTGTTATTTTTGGTATGTTTTTTCCAATTTATCTTTGAAATCTACTCTTTAGCGGCAAAATATTACCAACGCCACTCTAAATTATGTAATTGAAGAGCGGCGAGAAAATTCAGAGGGAAGAACATTTTGGGAGATGTTTAGGAGTCAATTTTGGATTGGATTCTGTATCTGTTTTATTTTTCCTTATCCCTGCTAATCCGATTGCCAAAATAGCCCATATTGGTGATGAGAAAGGTAACAATCCAGAATCCTCATCATCAGAAATTTCAATCAACTGGGCTGGAATTGATTCATTTACCCACTGGCTCGAATCAATGACTCGCTTCTGATAGAATAGTTCGAAGTGACCATAGTCTGTTAGGCTCAGATTAGAAGAATCGAGGTAAACATGAGAGCTGTTAGTTGCATTGACACTAAACAACTCCGAAGTCCAAGTCACTTCACCGCCATCGATGTATTGAATGGTAGCATTTGAAGTGGTTGCCCGCCCAAGATTGTCAATCTTCAGATCAATAGTATCTCCACTATACTCAAACGATGTGACAGATAGTCGAGCCCTCCAATACCAAATATTGGAAACTAGATATCTCATTACATCTAGCTCTTCACCTAGGCGACTTGAAAGAGGTTCAATAGTTCCAAGAGCCCATTGCTCGTCATCCGTTTCAAATGTGAATGTAGGGAATCCCATCACCCCATACCCATAATCCCTACTGGTTCCACAATTAGGGTATAATCCTTGATTGGCATTTTGAATAGGGATGTCTGAGATATTTGCGTGAACATCATCCCTGATGAAATGAAACAACTCCCAATCCGAGGGTTGTTCCGGCCATTTACCCCAAGGATAGAGCATAATCCAAACCCCTGTATGCATTGTGACATACAAATCGGCGTCAGGAACTACCGTGTTCATGTAAATTGAATTCGCAAGAGTTTCAGATTCACTGAATGCACTACTACCAGGTTGTGTCGTAGGGCAGGTATTCCAGTAGTGATCATAGTTTCTATTCAAATCTACTTGATTGATATTCCAGCGTGTGTCGATATCATTACCATCTGCATTCAGCATAATTAGAATATGCAGTTCAGTTGTTGTTAGAACATCAATTACTTCCTGATTTCCATCCACCCAACCCTCGATATAATATTCCGCTGTCAAGAAAGCTAATTCAGTCCCCAGATGCTCATTTCCATGATGGCCACCATCAATGTAAACAACTTCTTTCTGAGCCCCGTCTGGTTTGGTATTTTGACTCCAATCAGAAATCTGCAACATCCAAAGATTTCTTCCAAGTTCGGTTTGTCCAGCAACCGTCAGTATGACTATGTCCGGATTGTCGGTTGCCCACGATTGTACATCGTGAGTAAGTGTCAGATAAGAGTGGTACCAATGTTCCTGAACTATGTCGGGTTGCTGGGCGGTGATATTCGGCACGCTACTGGTTAGTAAAAAGGCGAGAACCAACAGCGTAGTAAAGGTCCGCACAAGGTTGGCTAAAGGTTGGATGTTTTGATACTTAGCATCAAGATGATGCTATGTGGGCGGCGATAATTTTTGTTGCCAACATGGCTGCAGTAAATTGTGTTAAGTTACTCTCAATACCCGGAACAATCTCTACTACATCTGCCCCAATTACATCAGCACTAGATGCTGAAAACAACGTTTCTATCACCTCAACGGTCTGCCAATATGTGAGACCGCCCGGGACTGGTGTGCCAGTGTTCGGAACTAAAGTACCATCCAATCCATCTATATCTAAGGTCAGCCATACCGGTCCCTCAATACTAGAAAGTTCTGTTAGAAGAGAATTCCATATCTTTTCTCCACCACATGGTGAAATAAAATCACGAGCAAACCAAGTATTCACCCTATCATCGCTTTCAATGAATTTCTCCTCTTCACGTGAGAATGCGCGAACTCCTATCTGAACTAATTTTCCAACCCCTTCATCAAGAGCGCGCCTAGCAGCACAAGCGTGACTATACTTTTCTCCGCCTAATTCGTCTCTCAAATCAGCATGAGCATCAATTTGAACTATTGTTAGATTGGCCAAATCCCCCATTAAAGTTGGATGGTTTGAAAGTGCCCGCATCTCAGCCACAAGTGATCCATGCTCACCTCCAAGAACCACTGGAAAGGCTTTGCCAGGTAACCACTCTTCTAGATATTTTTCAATCCCTTGTAATTGCTCTTCAAGAGTTCTTCCTTCACCATCCCAAGGATTAGCAGTTAGAATTGTTTTACCTGCTGGTAAATCATCATCTAGAAGCGAATCGTATAGTTCTACTTGGCCAGATGCTTCGATACATGCCTCGGGGCCATTTGCTGTACCTTGGCCATAAGAGGTTGTTAATTCGTAAGGCAATGAAAGTACCACCACATCTGCATCCAAATCGCTTTCTGGTAACCCAAGAAAATTACCCTCACAGAACTGCTCAGCCATTTCTCTCAAATCTTGCTCTAGTGGTTTATTTTTATGACTTATCTCAGGTTGAAATTATTTCAAAAAAGTCGAATTCGGATTATTGGACCGGATTGTTGATATATTGCGGTGTACAAATAGAACGTGGACCGGGGGAGAGTCACACAGTGACTAACACTACCGGTTTGGGGGGAAGCACATGGGAATGACTATGGCAGGATTGACAGCAGCAATTCAACGACATATTGACAAAGAAATGGAAAAAAGTGTTGCCGAGAGTATGGCAGAACATGCTCTTGGATTCTTTGGTTATTACGATCGTATTATTGACAATGCATTAGAACCAACTGACAGAAATTTATTCTATATTTTCCAGGATTACAATCTTCTGACTACTGAGTCTGAAGAAACAACATTGTGGGATGGTAGAGAATGGCGAATTCACTATTGGAAGTTCAAGGCGGAACTGGCACAGAAAGCTCTTGGTTACCTTGAGGATGATGAGGATGAAGACGATAGCCCAGAATTCAACATTTATGACGACCTTCATCAAGACATTTGGAATCGTAGTGATGACGGGTACGAAGAGCCGTTATTCTGAAGTTTTTGATTTCAATTCATCAATCTTGCGAGAACAATTACCCAATGGATTCATGAGGGAACAGGAACAAGGTTAGTGCATGCCTAGAGTTAGTGGGCGCCCACGCGCTAATTTTTTGATTCTAATTTTTCTAGTCTCAATTGCAATGCCATTGACAATCGCCGATGGCACTACAAATCCCGTAATTTCAGTTGACTGGTTAGATCATGACGAAGATGGGAATGCTGATCATTCTTACATCATCGATTTTAACGCAACTACTAATGCTGCTGATTTTTATGTCAAAGTAACCCAAATTATGGAAAATGGCACCGATGTTGGCTCTTGGAATTTTTCTTGGGATGATGCTAATTTGACCATCTCTCCAATCAATCTTAGCAGCCATAGAATTACTGTACCATCAAATCTAACATTTGGGGATGAGATTGTAATTACCGTCTATGAAAGTGATACCAATCAACTTCTTGCATCAAGAATTGTAAGAGTTACTGTATGGAATCAACCGCTTGCTGACCATGAAATAACCGTGAATACTGATTGGACTTTGCGTCATGTTCTAGAGAATGAGACAACAAACGAATATCTCCTTGATTTTTCTGGACAAGGTTGGCAAGAGAGAAGTGAAGGTGTGCTAATACACGACGAACTGGGATCTGGGAACCTTACAATTGACGAGACGACCGACGATGGCGCAAACATCTATATTGCTCTAAACCTAAATCGAATTTGGCTTAACGAAACCATGGAAGGGTCGGAATTAACAAGCCAAATTTTTGAGATGGCTGGAACTGGGAATATGACTGTGACAAATCAAGAAGATGGCGAAAATACAACAATTCAAGCATCAGTAGTCGATTCCTATATTCTCCGATCAATGATTGATGGAGTTATCGAAGAGCAGTTGAGACTTGAAGCAAATGGAAATATCAATATTTCTTCAGAGACTCCTGATGCTGATATGTACCTAGATGGAGATGTCTCTCTCTTATTGCTTGAAATGCATGATGTAGATGGTGTTAGAGTCTTGGACCATTCACAATTTGAAGCAACGGCAGAAATGGAACTCCAATCTAATGGAAGTTACATCTACATAGATTTGGAACAATTGTACGACATTGAAAGAACTGAAAATGGCGTAATGACATTGCAACATTCCAAATTTCTAGGTGATGGTACATTCTACTTCTCAGACACAAATGACGATAACGGGTCAATTGTCATCGATGGAGATGTTTTGATTTTTCACCAAGAAAGTGAAAATGGTTCCAAAACAGCTGATTCAATACATATTGATGCTGATATCACAGGCGCTACTACAGGAGAGTTTGGTGTGCTTAGACGTATTGACGGCACTGGACAAACAGCCAACTCAACTGGAGCAATGTGGGAAGTAAACAGAATCCACGAAGAAAATTGGTTCAATCTGACTGGAGGGGGTCTTCTAGATGGATTGGGACCCCACCAATACTACAACGAAACATGGGACCACGAGGTGATTTACGAGAACTACACAAACCGAACCATTTACTTCAATTGGTACGAACAGAGTGATGACCCAAGCCAAGGTGAGGAATGGCCTGAACAATCCCCCATTCCAGCAGAAGAGGAAAACGATGATGTCGAAGAATCTGGATTGGGTGATGTGGATATTAGTAGAGAGACTGGCTTGGCTCCATCTGAATTGTTGATTGGTGATAACCTTGGACTATATTCTGGTGACATCATGGACCTCGAATTGACCGCCCATTCTTACCAATCATATACGCGTGATGGGCATACAATGCAAGTGACTGCTTGGTCCGGCTCTTACCTCAGTGATGCAAGCACAGCTAATGGATTGGTCATCAATGAGGGTATTCTTGGAGGATTAATTGCTGAAGTTTCAAGACAGGTTTATCTAGATTTGAACACTACTGAAGAGGCCTGGTTTTGGGAAAATCAATCTCTTGAGAGAGTTCTTTCTCCGAGTATCATTACAGCAGGCGAGAATACTGCCCCATCAATTATTGACGTTCGCCTACATGAAGGGAGGGTTGTAAATGAAGGCGGAAATCTAGTTCACATAGAAGTGGAAATTCATGACCCTGACTGGAATCTTCGAAACGTAACAGTAAACCTTGCATCTCTTGGCCTAGGAGTGATTGAGCTAAATGATGTGGGTCTTGATGGAGATATCATAGTCCATGATGATAACTTCACTGGTTCATTCACTTATTTCGGAACGGATGCTGGCAATATCTCTATTGGAATTAATGCGATTGATGAATGGACAAGTAACAGTAGTAATGCGACAATAGAAGTTGCTCATAGAGCGCCTCGATTAGTTGATTTCACTATGAGTACTGATAGTGTCCTTAGAGGATCAAACCTCACCGTTTCAGCCAAGCCGTTTGATTCATTGGAAATTTCAAGTGTTTCAATAGACCTGCGAGGGGAGGGGGGTGCCTTGTTTGAACTCACTGAAGATATAGGTGGAGTTTGGAGTGGCCTAATTGATATCCCTTCCACATTGAGCCCTGGAGAACTACTATTACCAGTAAGAATCGAGGACATTGGTGGTGGATGGGCAACTGTCACACAACTACATTTGCAAAGTTCTGAAGCAGGGTTGGGCGGAGATGCTTGGGATGCACCCACTTACGACATTCCTGCACTTAATATCTTGAATAGCGGCCCAGAGATTTCTGATTTTACAATTATTAAAGATGGAAATGTGGTTGATGAAATAATTGTACCAGATGTGGGCGATGGCGTGAGTACATACATTTTAACTGTAAATGCTACAGATTATGACGTTATCACTGTCGTACAAGGGCGGCTTGGGATGCTAGGCCCTGTAGGCCAAGGTACTACTTGGCAAACTATGAGAGACGATGGACAAGGAGGGGATGCCATTGCAGGAGATGGCGTTTATAGCATTGAAATCACTGTTCGTGAAGGGCTACCAGCAAATTCCATCGTGATTGATTTCAGAGGGATTGATGTCTATCTAACAACTACTCAACCGGTGCTGGAAGTTACCGTTGAGCTTTCTGAACAAGATGTAGATCCCCTTACCAATCCTACTGACGCGTTAATTGATTGGGGCTCAACCGGAATAATTGTCTTAATCCTACTAGGGATTGTTATGCTCGGCTCTAGCATTGCCATTATCATTATGATTCGAAGAGGGGGTTCTCTCGATGAACAACTTGGACTAACCAATGATATGAGATGAATTTGAGATTTGATAAATGAAAATTTCAAAGAGGGATTGTGAATTGAATGCGAGTATTATTTGTCTGTGTAGGTAATACTTGTCGTAGTCAAATGGCAGAAGGGTGGGCTAAACATCTTGGAATTGATTCTGCATCTGCAGGGACAAATAAGTATGAAAGTAAAGTTGCTCCAAATGCTGTTTTGGCCATGGCAGAGAAAGGCATTGATATCTCGCATCAAAGGCCCTCTCATGTAGATGATATTGACCATACCTCATTCGATAAAGTGTTCAGTATGGGGTGTGGTGTGCAATGTCCCAACATCCCACTAGATGGTGACTGGGAACTAGATGACCCTGTCGGCGAAAGCATGGATGTCTATCGAAAAACTAGGGATGAAATTGAGAAACAGGTCAGAGATTTACTCTAAAATTACTCTTCTGAATCTTCCGGCATCTCGCCGATTCCTTCCAGTAGAATTTTTATTGATGATAGAACTCTAGTTGAGCCATCGACTTCAAGTTCCTCGGTGCTTATTTCAACTCCGTTGTTAACCATCTCTTCAGGCAACATCCCTGCAATTTTGCCATTTCTTCTCCGACAGATTTCGGCAGCATCGATTGCGGTCCTCATTGCATTTCCTCTGGCAATAATTTCTACCTCACGGTCACCATCCTGCATTGCCCTCAATACCGCTGCCACATATGAATGGACTGGCTTTCTACCGACATAAATTGTTCGCATATATACAACTCCCTCAGTTACCGGAGGATGGTCTATGACTTGAAGGGATTGCCTATTTTGATGCTCAACGACAGTTTGATGCTTGATTCCGTAATTTGAAAACATAGCGGTTATAGTTGAGGGGCTGTTCGGGATGCCGAAAGCGAGCGTAGTGTAGTGGTTATCACCGGGCGTTGCCAACGCCTGAACCCGGATTCAAATTCCGGCGCTCGCACTTAATATAAAGAAAGGAATATCTATGATTTTACCAAGCGCCATGAACATATGGTTTGCCGTGGTCGGGATCCTCTTCATTCGCAATATCCCATAATCTCTCAAATTTGTGGATTCCACTGCTACATCCTTGAGACCATTCAAAGGCCAACGCATAACGACCGACTATCCTAACTGATGGTTTCTCAGAACGAAATGAGTTGATTAATTGGCGTAACTCATTGGCCCTTCCCTCATCATCCCTACTAGGCGAACATTTGGCACAAGGGCAGTAGTATCTAATTTCCTTCCAAGGAACTGTTTGCTCACTACCATCGTTCCATCTTAGTATAGCATTCTTTTCGGTGCGCTCTAATTCAACTAATTTCGGAATTTCGGTCAAAAAAACACCTCAAATGATGTTTATCTCAGGTTCATCTTCTTCAGATAATTGTTCGGATAATGCTGTTACTACCTCAGCGAAAGCCAATGCACTTTCTCCATCAGGCTCTGCAACTATACGATGTACGCCATCATCCCCACCTCTTACTACACCTGGATCAAAAGGCAGCGCTCCAAGAAACGGCACATCTAGCTCCTCGGCAGTATCCTTACCACCGCCTTGCTTGAAAATATCAAGGGTGGCAGACCATTTTCCATCTTCGTCAGCCATGGTTTCAACATTCTTACCACCTGGCGCTTCCAATTCTACCTTAGTGTTAGGTTCAACCTTTCCACGTACTGTAAATCCACTCATATTCTCAACCACACCAAGTACTGGAAGATTGAGAGTCTTAGCGAACGAAATTGACTTACGGCTATCTAGCAAAGCAACATCTTGAGGGGTTGTGACAATTACAATACCATCAATATCAGGGAGACTTTGAGTAACCGTTAGTGGTTCGTCGCTAGTCCCTGGTGGAAAGTCTAGAATCAAGTAATCAAGTTCACCCCATTCAACATCTGCGATAAATTGTTGAATTGC
>CEVQ01140308.1_pt1 | contig 11598 bp, 5 predicted proteins | sample 356551 | NCBI WGS metagenome assembly CEVQ01 (sample SAMEA2623756, study PRJEB7988) | marine metagenome | biome: marine biome (ENVO:00000447); feature: mesopelagic zone (ENVO:00000213); material: "saline water (ENVO:00002010), including plankton (ENVO:xxxxxxxx)" | depth 250 m | reverse complement strand
GACATCGGCATACTAAATGAGAAATTTTCCATTATCTTATGAATTTGTGGTATCTGACTCTCATCGATATCATCAAATAACATCTGATCATGAACAGTATTTCTAATCTTTCCGCCATTTTCCTTTAAATATTTATGTGCTCGGTACAGACTAATCTTCATACAATCACCTGCTGTACCTTGAACAACATAATTAACAGCCACATAAGGACGTTCTCTATCCACACGTAGTCTACGACCAAACAAAGTCTTTACCTCACCATCCTTCTCACCTTTAGAAATAGTGTTATCAACATATCTCTTTATCTCTGGATATGCTTTCCAGAAATTAGCAAGAAATCCTTTAGCTGCAGGAACGGAACTTTCTAAATTCTTAGCTAGAGTTCCCGGTCCGATGCAATAGATAACCCCGAAGTTAACTCTTTTACCCATCGACCTTTGTTTATCAGTCACCTTGTCGAAAGGAATATTAAACATATTCGCAGCAGTCATACGGTGAAGATCAGTATTGTTATTAAATCCATCAATCATGCTTCTTTGCTTAGAAACATGAGCCATAATTCGTAATTCCATCTGACTGTAGTCCATATCATAAAAATGATTATCAGGAATAAAAATTCCTCTCATTCGATCATCTTTAGGAATATTCTGAAGGTTAGGCTCAGAGGAGCTTAATCTACCTGTAACAGTCCCACACGCATTCCATCTAGGATGTATGCGACCATTTTGTTGTTTCTTTAAAAACGGTTCTAAATAAGTTCCAACTAATTTATCCAACCCACGCCACTTCAATACAAGGCTAACTACCTTACTACCAATAGGATGATTTATATTCTCTAAATCTTCTTTAGCTGTAGAAGGTCTTCCAGATGCAGTAGTCTTTGCTACAGGAACACCAAGCCGACCATATAGATAATCCCCTAACTTCTGAGAACTACTAATCTCTAAAGGCTTACCTACTATCTCGAATATCTCATCCTCAATAGATCGTTTCTCTAAGATCATATCTCTACGAAGATTGTCAGTTCTCTCAATATCTAAACGAATTCCTTCTTTTTCCATCCCATAAATAATGGGAATTAAATTCATTTCAAGATTAAAAAGCTGTGAATTGTTTTCTCTAACTGTAGGAACAAAAAGTTCTGCTAATGTTTTAGTTAAAACAACATCATTTGTAGCGTAATCATCCATCATATTAGAAGGTATACGAGAGTAATCCTTAATACGATACTGTCTTTTATAGTCATCTATAACGTCTTCGTGATAAGAAGCTACCGGACCAAATACAGCCTCACCCCAATCTTTTAAAGAGTGGCTCATTCTATTGTGATATAGATGTGCCACACGCATGGTATCTATAATCTTTTTAGGAGGTTCTACCCCATAAGACTCTCTAATCATATGCATATCAAACTCAGCGTTGTGATATACGAAAGTCTTATCACTCTCAAAAATAGCTTGTAGTAAGCGAGTAATATTATCTAAACCGTCTCTATCATTACGAAGAAACACACATTGTTGATCCCATGCAATAGCTACGCCAAATGCTCTAGCACCTGCGTCCCAAGACAGCCCTGTAGTTTCTGTATCTACTGCAACATACTCATCCTTACTTTGAAGAATAGCTTGTCTTATTACATCGATATCAGTTTGCGATTTTGTGTAAGAGGGTAATTGTCGAACCATCTGTTGTCATCCATAACATGCCAGTTTTTTGTTGTCTAACTTCTATATCAACACCAAGAGGTGCGAGACATTGTATTAATAGGTTTGAAGATAATGTCACATCATCAAACTCGGAGATATCTTTGGCAGTTTCTAAATATATGTCGCTCTCCATACGACTATCAGCAAAATTAATATTAATCGATCCATCTACGCTACCAAGAGTAATCAGATCGCCATTACTTATATTATCCCCTAAACGAATAGAGTCCATAAAATCTTTTTTATCACATCTGAATAATAATTCACCCTGCGACTTAACTAATGGTTGAACTTGTGCATGGGGAAAAGACCCATTAAATGATGTAGTTAATGCTTTTGCACCATAATCGGTATCTATAATCACATGACCTTTTTCATTTAATCCGACCCTAGTGCCAGTACTTGAGAATATCTTTGATAAAGGCTCAACACACGAATCAGGCAACATGACATCTAAGTCAAAAGAATAAGCAGAATCTAATTCAAACTCTTTATAAAAGAGCCTAGTGCCATCAGTAGCCATAATATACACACCAGAATCGCTTTTATTGAAATAAACACAAGTCAAATTTACTTGATGTTCTGATTTCGCAATAAACTTACGAGCCACTAAGAATGAATTAAAAAAATCTGATGGTACTTCTACTAAATCTCCGTCAGGTTCTTGAGGTATGGAATCAGTAAATGCATCCATAAACTGTAACCTAACGTTAGAACGACCACCTTTTACCGTAATAGACTTCTCATTCATCTTTAAATCAATAGTATCTGCAGATAATCGAGATACCACGTTATGGAAATCGTCTCCATTTACAGCAAAAAACTTCTCTTCTACCTCACCACCAAGAGAAACGCTCTCCCATACGGAGAGATATCCTTCCTGATAAAGGTTTAAAGTGTCGCCTTTAAATATGCCGACTAAGGGATCTGGTGTACTCCGTTTGACGCTCTGACGTAAGTTCGCCAGAGCATCTTCGAGAGCAGGTCTTGCTACTTCTACCAATCGTCGTCATCCTCATCGTCTTCGGTACTCGCAACTGGAGCATCCTCGACAGTAGTAGTGTCTGTAGATTCAACAAGGGCTGACTCCGCAACAGGAGCAGATGTAGCCATACCGTCCATTCGAGTTTTTAACTCATCTATCTTTTTTCTTAGCTCAATAATGACTTCTTCTTTCTCTATAACTTCTGAAGTTTCAACAATCTGTATCATCGCCTGTTCAACCTCAGAATAGGTATAGTGGATACCCTGTAGAGCCATCTTTACCTGATTCTCTACGCCTTCGGTATTGTAATTACCATCTGCGTCCTGAGTCTCGATATCAGATATAGCCAGTTCGGGACGGAAAAAGTTATAACCGCCACCAGTTGCCATCTTTAATGTCATCCCTAATGTGATATTTATTTTCGCCATCTTTAAAATTCCTCCTCGAAGTTAGCCATTTTCTCAAAAGCATCGTCTTCGACTTCTTGTTCTTTCTTCTTAGCGGCAGACTCAAGCACAGGGAAATCAATCTCTGTAATCTTTTGGGCGCTAATATCAATCATGGGAGGAAAATCTGCTGTAATAACAGCTAGCTGTTCATCAAAGTTAGGAACCTTGATATCACTTGCTACCAACTTATAACGAACCTGACCCTCTCTAAAAGAACGTCTATATTCATAGACCTTATCTAAGATAGTGCCGCGACGTTTAAAATCATCGGATAAGTCCGTCCAAGTTCCGGGTGAGAGTTCAAGAACCTGCGGTTGCAGCTTCGTCTCACGGAAATAAACTTGACGACCTACTTCTACGGACTTCCAATCTTGAGTCCATTCTCTCTGTTCCTTAATATCAGGATTAGACTCGAGATGATAAGTACCATAATGCATGACGTAATATCTAAATCTATTACGTAACTGCGGACGTCCATTCTCATCATTGAGGTCAGGATTGGCACAATGTACACAAGGCTCCTCAAACACCCGACCTTCTACATTGTTAGCAGAGGCATCACTACAAAACTCATACGATGTAAAAGTCTTACCTGATGCGGACACGGATGGAACAGAATGGAATAAAGTCTTATCACCATCATCACAATCTTGCAAAAACTTAATTACTGCAAACTCTTCGTTATGTCTCAGTCGTACATGGTTTCGCCACAAACTCTTTGAATCAGAGAACTGTGTCGTTGTGTTCCTTGCACTACCTTGATCATCACTTACAAATAAATCACCAATTCGTGGCATCTTACAAACTCCTTCAAAACTTACAAATTTATTTTACACTAAAAGTATAGTGTATGTTATCTACGTTTGTCAAATTATATCCCAGACAACGATTCAAGATTTTGTCTAAGGGCAGCCATTTTAAAAAAACTATGAGTTCTCATATTCCTAAATGTCTTCACATCACCAAAATCTTTATGTCCGTCTGGTGCAAAGGTATAAGAGATATGAAAACCGTACTTCATCAAAAGCTTTGTATTACGGTCTGCAATCCTTACACCACTAGAGTCACGATCAGGACAAAGAATTAGATTCCTATTTAAACGACCTAATAACTTAATCTGACCGGGACTAATCGCCCCACCTAAAGTTGCTACGACATTCCTAACTCCTTTTGAATATGCGTTAAGAACATCAAATACACCCTCAACTACAATAATTCCATCACTAGTTGGCTCTACAAGATCGAAAGGAAACAAAAGACCATCTCGATCTAAATTCACACTATTTAAATATTTAGGATTAGTTTTAATATTTCTTCTGACATAACCCTTTAATTCTTTATTCATATAAAGAGGAACGACAATCGCATCAAATGGGCGATGATATTTAATCTGAAACTCTTCTACCGTCTCATTTGATATACCTCTAGATGCCAGATATCCATTATCTGTAGCAAGAGGCAATGCCTCGACCTCAATCTCATCCTTCTTTGGTTCGGGTTCCTCATATCTAAGAGCCATAGGAAACATGGCTACATATCTAGTAAATAAATCTTGGTCAGGCTTAATAGCTTTTAAAAAGCCATCCATCCCATTAGAACCTTTTACACATCCACCAAAACAATGATATTTACCAGTTCTATAATTCACCGCTAATGACGCATTGTTGTCATCATGAAGAGGGCAATACATCATTAACTCACCGTTACGAGTCTCACGAAGTACTTTTAATCCTGCCTCTTTCTCTAAAAAATCTCTAACTTCCATTAGTTGGGAACCTCGACAATATCTGAATACAACCAAACGTCACTATCCCAAGAAAAGACAGTATAAAAAATGCCGATGTCCATGTTCCTATCAACGGATATAAAGTGTTCATCCACATCCCTAAAATAACAAATCCCCAAATTACTACCGCTCCTAAACTAATCAATATCGTCAAAAGAAAAAGCCGCAAGATTAGTACTAGCTGTATCCCCAATAATGCCTTTATCAGCGTCAAACTGTATCGAAAAGGTTTCAGAAATAGGTTCACCGTTCCTACGAAGAGGAACACCGATTTCTCTAGCCAGAGGGGATATGTCAGACTGACCCAACGCCAAGAGGTAATCAAGCCCTCTGTTAACCCCATAACCATGTGCCACATCGGTATGAGAAGGTACTCCTTCAGCTTTTGCACCTTCCCGATTTGTTTGGTGAGTGATAACCACCAAGCAGTTATTCTGAACTGCCACATTTTTAAGACTATAGACATTTGCTTCTGCTCCTTCCCAAATTGATCTAGCATGGGAAGGCAACGACATTTGATAAATCCCATCTACAACAAGCAAATCAGGTTTAGTTTGAGTCGCTATTGCAGATATTTCCTCGGCTGATATAAGCCCAACATTCCCTGCCGAGTTAATTATTTGCCAATCTTTCCTATCTTGTCCTTGCCATTCCTTTAAAAAATTCTCATATGCGTCCTCATTCGGACCCGCCTGACCTATTTCAATCGCATTATACGAAAGATCATGACCTAATAACCGCCCCAAAATCACATCCGATCTAATCTCTAACTCTTCTAGAGATAATTCCGGTGACACAATAACTATCTTCTTACCCTCAAAATAATTCGCAGCAGCTAGTTTTAAAGCTAAATACGATTTTCCTACCTTCGTATCAGCCAAAATCATTACAATCTGTCCTTTTTTAAAGGAAACTCCCTTTGAATCTAATGGAGAGACACCTGTTGCGAAAACACTTTGGTTCTGTGCGGTATCTCTTCTTTGACGATAAGCCTCTAATCTATTCACAGGATCACGCGCATCCAACACCGTTTGATGTTGGTCCTCAGCTTGTACTAAATTTTGTAATCTTGATATTAAAAACGGTACTGCTTCCCGAGGAGTCTCCTCTAATACTTTTTGAGCAGTATAAAAATATGAATTTGCTTGAGAAGTTAAATGTATATCAAAGTATTTTTCCGATATATAGGAAAATTCTTGTCCGGGGGCTAAATCAAACTCAGGAAACTCTCCCTTAAATAACTCAGCATTAGGAGATTCCCCATACTGTGTAATGTAATCCCAGAGAAATTCCGCAATTTGCGGATAATAGGGAAACTTAGTTCGATCAATATTATATTTTCTTCCTAAATCGACCAGATGTTCCGGTGTTTTTAGGGATGAGAGTAGTAGCCTCTCAGCCGTTTCAGGTTCCATTTGCAGCGCCTATTTATAAAATTGTTGGTACATTCACCGTTTGACGATGAACTCCGGTGTACCATCAATCAATGGGATAATAATCCTAACTATACAGATTAATAAGAACGTTTGTCAAGTACTAATAGTGGCTATTTAATCCACCAGCATTGGAAGATGAATTATACACAACAATATAGTTTATTACAGCACCATTAATAGTAGTTCCACCAGAATCTCTAACTGTTAGAGTAACAGTTGTAGTGCTGGTAGATGAGATCGTAAAAGGCGTAATATGAACAAATCCAGCACTTTCTGATGTAGCCATAATTCTAGGATTGGCAGTCAGCGCAGGCAAAGTAACTGTTGCCTCGCCGACAGAATTACAAGTTACTCTACCACTAAGTCCAACAAACACCTCTGATTGAAGTTTAGGGGTATCAGTATCCCACTCATCATAAGTATCAGCGCTATTAAAAATACCTCTATGCGCTAAATATAATCCTCGTCCTTCATTAGCGGTGTCAGAATCTCTTAAATAAAGCGTAGCTTCTCCATCGTTAGGATGGAAGTTAGGAGTAGAACCTGTATTGCCAGTTACTTTATCTCTTCCTATAAATGTTATTCCCGCACCACCAGAAGCATCCCCAGTATCATCCGCACGTAATCCCTGCATATCAATACGAAGCAAATCTTTATCTACAGTTTCACGAGTAGGGAAGTTCTCATACATCTTCCACGAAAGACGGAAATCATCAGGAAATGTTTGAGTATGAGTTCCTGCAATAAGACCGGGACTAGGAACATCAATTGAATTTGCAAGATTAGTAGGACTCATCTCCATACGTACCGAAGGACGACTAGGACCTTCAGGTAAGAAATCCAATGCCTTTTCAACCGCTTTATCAATAGGCTGAAAAACCGCGTTAGCTGTTTCTCTAAGGTGAGAAGATAGGTCACGAAGAAGTTGTTTTTCCGCATCACCCGGCTCAGACACAGCAGAAAGATCCCTAAATAAGGTTAATTCAACACCGCCATCAACAGCGCCAGTAATAATTGAGTAGACCATCCACGATTCATTCACAATTCCTGCGTTATAAAGAGATACATTTGCTAAATCTCCTGCCCGCAAAACCTTCGGCATACCGTTTCCATTAAGAAACACAGGAAAACCATCGATTTTAATAGTAGCTTCCCTAATTGAAGTAGGTAGTAAAACACCATCTGTACCAGCATGCCCTCCAGAAAGATCGGCTGCTATAGCAAAAGTAGTGTCAGTTATTTTCTGTATTGTTCTATACCCATCTATAGATGGAACAGAATTTGTACCAGTTATTCGAACCGAATCACCAGTCTGTAAATTATGAGGCTCAGCTATATACGCATATCCTAATGTATGTGTTGGAGTAGTACCCGCACCAATCCCATCTAACTGTATAGAACTACCTTCATTAGAAACCCTTGAAACAGTGCTTAATACATTATTAACCGCGGAATGCGGGGTTGCTACTAATCTAACTTTATCTCCTACAGCTAAATCCGTATTAGCCATAGGATGAACTATAGAACCAATAGCGTCCAAACTATTATCTAACACAGTTGTCGTGTCTGGATCAGGTGCGGTATTTAATACACTCATTTGGTGGGCTAATGCATAAGTGCCAGTTAAAATTGAATCTGAAGTTTGTACATAAAATTGTTTTTGTCCGGTAACCACTATTTTATGAACGTAGTTATAACTCATCGGATTATCGGCAGAAAAAGAACCAATACCATGAAAACGCGGAGCCGTATTAGCGACGTCCGTAATTAAAACCCTATCCCCTGTATTTAAGTTATGAGCAGTTCCAGTAGTTATATAAGTACGATTAAATATGTAGACCTCTAAGTTATCTGCATGAGAAGTAGACGTTGTTCCATTAGCATTCCGTTCAACAATTAAAACGGTAGAACTGGGGATACCCGTAATTAACATCTGTTCTGCGCCTACCAAAATAACATTACCGACAATAAAATCAGCCGTTGAATCAACAGTAATGCTACCAACAGAGTTATTAATAGCACCGTCAAGCGCGGTAGTGTTAGTGCTATTCTCCGCAGAGTTGCCAGTAATCTCTAATCCTTTATTCTCAAATAATGTCACATTCATAGGATTATTATTATCAGTATATGTTAAATACTTATAAGTTCCGCCCGTAGTTATTACAGAAGGTCGAGCAGCAGTAATATCTAATATATCTATAGGAGATTTAGCCCCTAACTGCTCCAACGAAGCTTTAGCCCTCTGCATACATTGAATGTCATTAACTAGGGAAGTGTCATCGATAACTTTTTCTTTAACTACACGAAACTTACGAATACTATCTTCGTCCCTAGCTGTAGCATAAGCTCCAGCAATACCACGAACTGTAACAACATTTACAAAATCAATTGCATTATCTTTTAACTCATAAGACGTTACTCGAACATTACTACCTTCATTTTGTGTAATTTCTCTATCATCAAGGTTTATCCCATAAGTAAGAAGATTAGTTGCGTGACGTTTGTCATCAGAACCTGAAATAGTATTTGTTTCTAAATCAGGATTCCAAACATAAGGACCGCCCCAAACACGAGACAAAGAAATAGCACTTGCTGCCGCTGTCGTAAATCTATATCTAACAAAATAATATTGATTACCGAATGTCTTATTTAAATGCTGTTTTTGATAACCGTCAGCTTGTGTAGAGGGATCTGTAATACCTGCTTTACAAGATTTCCACATACCAAAACCGGGAACAAAGAAATCTATTTCATGATCGCTATCTACAGAATATCCTTTAAATCCTCCAGATAAATCATTTACATCAAGAGCAGCCCAGTTAGGACTTAATCCAGTATTATCAGCCCGATAATACTCCCACACTCCTACCCCTAGACCACCATCAGCAAACACAGAAGTTAAAGAATCTATTCTCAACTGAGTAAAAGGCGAATGCCAACCAAAATAGATCGCGTCTCCAGCCGCACTAGGAATTGTTGCAGGATCAGTAGTTATATATCCTTGGTTGGCGGTTCCAGTACTAGATATATCTATATTTACTGTAAAAATTCTAGGAGAGAGAACCTCTTTGACATGAGTTGTAGTATTTAAACTACTGATAGATGTTCCAACTATCGTAATAGTCTGACCTTCTTCTAAGTTATGTGGATTCTCAGTAAAGATTCTTCCAGCATCTGCTGCCTCACATGCAGCAATGGCTGTATAAGATCGAACCGTACCAGTATCAGTAAGAGCAGAAGTAACATTTACAAATGTTCCATCCTCTTGTCTGTATTTAAATTCATTTGAATTCACTACCTCGTTAACCCTATACACATTACTTGTGGGAGGAGAACTACTAGTTCCAGTAAATATAACTACATCATTAGGTCTAAATTCATGTGCCTTATCAGTACGAATAGTACCCGGTTGCCCTATACCTGAAGAAGCAATAGTAAGTGCTTGAGTATCAACAGAATCAGAAGATACATCAGGAGTAATATCTTTAAACTTAGTGAAATGAACCAAATGTCTGTCAGCAGAAGACCAACCCGATACAAAAAACTTATTTATTACAAATGTAGTAGAAGAAGGAACACGGTCTACTTTCCAAATACCATCATTATGATCACTGTCGGTTCTTGAGTTGACATCAGACTCTAAATACACATTTGGGGTTATTTGAACCATATCACCGACTGAAAGTCCGTGAGCTATAGGATAACCCACAGAGTATCCTGTAGTGAATTCTGTGTAACCAAGAGAAGCTTGTGAAGAATAAATAAAAACTGAACTTTGATAAACACTTGAACCACTAGAGTGTGCCGCTGCAGTAGTACCGTTAACCCCTCTAACACAAGTCATCGGATTACCGTCATCTGTTATAAATATTTCTTCACTATCTATCTTGATAGTCATACCGGGATCGATATTACTATTATTAGCCATAGTAAGAGTTGTTTGGCTAGAGTTCATCGCCGCATTAATAGTAGTATTTGAAGAAGCAAACCCACCAGAAGCATCATACGTATAAACAGCATCTAAATCTTCATTAGCAGCAGAACCTCTAGGCGAAACAGTTCTATTAGCAGCCCAAGGCTCCTTACCTCTGTCAAAATATTTAAACCTAGCGTTAGTAGCTGTTCTTACATGCCTTAACTGCATTGGAGTTCTTGGTGTCCCACTAATACGAATACGCATCCAATACAAACTTTTGGTATTAGGAGGGCGAGAAACTCTTTTCATCTGTAAAGTGTCATTAGCAGAAAAAGATAGTCCTGTTCTGCCGCAATCAAATGTAAATGTATACCGATCTGTAACAGTTTTTACTCTATAAACACCATCCAAATCATTACCGTCAGCATTGGTAAAAATAATGTAATCGCCCACCGCACAATGATGTGCAGTAGTAAATGTCATAGCTATATCGGTTGTGCTACCAACATAAGCGGTAGTACTAGCATACATTTGTGCGGTATTAGCATTATTATGGGTAGCACGAGCACCAGTACCCATAGAATGTGAAGAATAAGGTCCAATTAATGAAGATCGCGTACTCCAAGTATTACTATTTGACATTTGGTATGCCAAATCATATTCTGCAACGCCTAACTCACGAGGCGGATTAACCGGAGGAAGTATTCGATCAGGATTTAAATTAGTATCTTTTAAAGCTTGATTATTTCTAGGCTTATCCGTATTAAATCTAATTTCGTTATACCAATTAATAACCCCTTCAGTAGCGTGTCCTCCATCAAAACGCCATCTAGTGGGTCCAAAAGGACTAGCAGGATACCAAGTGCCATCATAACCAACACTTGAACGAGCGGCCCAAGATATATCATTGTAATTAGCATTTTGAACCTGAAGAGTTCTCCACGCAGTAGTACCATCTATACGACCATCAGTATTAGCACCCCAATAATTTCTGGGAAAAGTATCTAAAACATCAAACTTCATAGAAACATTACCGTAGTCAGGAATGCCTGTGATCAGACTACCCAGAGTACCAGCCGCAGTATTATTCACAGCTACACTAAATGTCGTAGTAGATATAACAGTTACCTGCCGATAGCCATCTACAGTAGTACCACTATTACTACCTGTAATCACAACATAATCACCTGTTGCAAGACCATGCTCCTGTGAAGTTGTAATAACGGCAGGATTAGCTTGTGTTATAGAAGTAATTTGAATCAACTTTCCTTGTTGAGTACTTAACTCAAGACCATTAAAAGGTTCCTCACTCCCTAAATA
>CEVQ01140841.1_pt1 | contig 11647 bp, 9 predicted proteins | sample 356551 | NCBI WGS metagenome assembly CEVQ01 (sample SAMEA2623756, study PRJEB7988) | marine metagenome | biome: marine biome (ENVO:00000447); feature: mesopelagic zone (ENVO:00000213); material: "saline water (ENVO:00002010), including plankton (ENVO:xxxxxxxx)" | depth 250 m | reverse complement strand
TTTGTAAAAATTCAAAGATTTTATCTCTTTGTTCTAATAATATCTTTACTTTTTCTAATAAAAAATCTTTTTTAGATATAGCTTCTAGTGCAACGGTTTCTGCTGCAGAATTAATATTATACGGTTGTTTGATTAATATTAATTTTTCTATAACTTTCGGATTAGATATAGCATATCCTATTCTCAAACCAGCAAGCCCAGACCATTTAGAAAAAGATCTCAAAATAATCAAATTTTCATATTTATCTATAAGATGAGAAAAACTTATATTACAAAACTCATAGTACGTCTCATCAATTACAACAATTAGTTCACTTTGAAGTAATTTAACTAAATCTGACTCACTTAATATATTTCCAGTGGGATTATTAGGAGATGCCAAAAATATCATTTTTGTTTTATCCGAAACTGAATGTAAAATTTTATCTAAATCTATCTCAAAATCATCTCTTCTTGACACCGAACAAACTTTTGCTCCTTGAATTTGTGCTGAGAATTCATACATTCCAAAAGTTGGTTGAACATCTATTAAAATATCACCCTTCTCTAAAAAAATTCTAATAAGTAAATCAATTAATTCATCACTTCCTGATCCAGCTACAATTTCTTCATATTTTCTTCCAGTATAAGTAGCCAAGGTTGTTCTAAGATTCTTTTGAAGAGGATCTGGATATTCATGTATATTTATTCTGGATAAGTTTTTACCCAAACCCAATTCTTTACCAAAGGGGTTTTCATTAGCATTTAACTTTATAATTTTATCTTTTTGTATACCAGATTCTGAAGCAAGTTTATACGAAGGATCTACACCTTCATACGAGGGAATATTTTTTATGTGTTTTCTAAAATAATTTTCTAAATTCATGTTTTTATTCCGAATTGAATTTATTTCTTCTAATATTTATAGCCGATTCATGAGCATCTAAAGTTTCTAATTTAGCCAAAATTCTTGCATTATTAGAAATATCAAGAAATTTTTCTTTATCTATACTTAGGACTGGAATAGATTTCAAAAACATTCTAGCTGACAAAGAAGAAGAAAATTTTGATGTTCCATTTGTGGGCATTACATGACTAGGACCTGCTACATAATCAGCCAAAACTTCAGGTGAGTTTTCACCCAAAAATAGTGACCCAGAGGAATCAATTTTTTCTGCAAGTGGGATTAATGCTTCTGAAGCTATGGAGGTATGTTCAGCGGCAATTTCATTCGCTAGTTCAACAATTTGATCTACATTGTCAACTATAGAAATAAAACCACGATTCATTGATTTTAAAATTATATTTTTTTTTGAGAGCTTACTTATGCTTTTTACATATAGCTCATTGATGCGGTTAGCTAAATCATGATCCAAAGTTAATAACATTGGAAGTGCCAATACATCATGTTCAGCTTGTGCCAACAAATCAGCAACTATAAAATCCAAATCGCAAGAATTATCAGCAATAATAAGAGTTTCAGTTGGTCCAAACGTACCATCCAATCCTACTTCTCCATATACTGCTTTCTTTGCAGAGGTTACAAATATATTGCCTGGACCACAGATCATATCTACTTTAGGAACAATGTCTGTACCAATAGCCATACTAACAATAGCTTGAGGTCCTCCATAGGTAAAAAAAGCATCAACTCCCGATAAATATGCTGAAGCCATAAGGTATTTATTTGGTAAAGAATCACCTTTGGTAGGTGAAGAAACTATAATATTCTTAACACCAGCAACTTTAGCCGGAACAACGGTCATTAAAATAGTTGAAATCAAAGGAGCCACACCACCTGGAATGTAACATCCAACTTTTTTTATCGGTTTAATAGATTCACCATATCCATTTGATTCGTCAAACCAACTATCATGTAGTGTCTTTTTTTGAAATTCTGTTATGCGATTAATTGTTTCTTTAATGATAGATATATCATTATGAGAAATTTCGTTTAGGGATTTTTCAAGCTCAGATTTAGAAATCTCAACATTTAAAAATTCTTGTTCATCAACACAAGTACTTAATTCTTTGAGAAAAACATCTCCCCTTTTTTGGGTGTCTTTGATTATTTGTCTCGCATAATCGCTTGGATTCATAAAGGTCTTGTAATAACCATTTCCATTTGTTAAAACAGAATTTTCTTGATCTTCTCTTAATTCTGATAAATACTTAACAGTTTCATCTATTCCATTCAGTATTTTCATATAACTAATCCTCTATATCATCCAAATATTGAATAAGTTTTGAAAAACCAGCAGAATCTCTAAAGAATAACATTCCAACATCAGATGTTGTTATAGAAACTCCACCAAGCTTTCTTAACTCATCCACAGCTTCCATAACTTCTTCTTGTCGTATCGTAAGTTCAAAATTGTACCATAAGCCAGGTTCAACATTTATCACTTGGGAATAATGTGGACCTTTTAAGCCTTGAAGAATTGGATTAGATTTTATCATTTCTTCAACATTTTGATCTTGCTGTACGGATAAATTAACACTTATTTTTTTAAAATCCTTAGCGTTGATAAGTGCCTCAATTTGTTCAATTATATTTCTTGATCTGATTATTTTTTCTTCACTTCCATTAAAGCAATCTATATTTGCTATCAATGCAGCTTGAGATGAAAACACAACGCCATCTTCTATGACCTTAAGTCTATTTTGCCTCAATGTATTTCCTGTCGCTGTTATATCACAAATTAAATCGGCATATCCTATAAATGGAGCTGCTTCAATACCTCCACTAGCATCTACTATTTGAAAATAAAAAATAGAATTGTTGTTTAAAAATCTAGATAAAAGTCTTGGATATTTAGTAGCTATTCTCAAATCTTTCCCTTTGTCTCGCATTTCATAAGACAAATTAGCTAAATCATTCAAATTGCTTATATCTAACCATGCATCTGGTACAGCTAAAACCAGATCAGATTTTCCAAAACCTAGATCCTCTATTAAAGTTATTGTATTTCCATTATCAACTTTAAACTCATAAAAGCTATCTAACCCTACTATACCCATGTCAGCTACTTTAGAATCAAGTCTAGAAGGGATGTCTGATTGTCTCTGAAAAATAACATTCAGTCCTTCTATAGATGGTATTGTTGCTGTATAAACCCTATCGTTAGATCGCGAAACTCCCAATCCACAATCATTAAATAATTTCATACTTCCTTCGTATAAAGCTCCTGAAACAGGTAAAGCTAAGTGTAATTCATCCAATTTATATCTTTCTCCTATCTATTTCTTCTCCATTTAAAATGATAAGTTCATCTATTTTGTTTTCTTTTCCCCAATGATCTAAATTTTCTTGGTTATTAAACTTTGTTTCCACATATGAAATGTTCCCTTTATTTCTCTCTATAAAACAGATGTCTAATGCTTGCTTTAAGTTCTTTGAATTATCTAATAAAATTACTATTTTTTTTGTATTTATTTTAGGTAATATAATTTTAGAAAAAGAAAGTAATTTTTCAGAATCTATAGCAAATCCTAAAGCGGGTAAATCTTTTTCTAAACCTAAAGATTGACCAAGATTATCATATCGTCCTCCTCCTCCAAATAAATTGTGGCTGTCATATGAATCAACATATAAATTGAAAACTAAGCTACTATAATAACCCCAATCTCTAACAAGTCCATAATCTAATTTAACTGTAGATAAATCGATCTCATATTGCTCTAGATTTTTTACAATGTTATATAGACTTCTCAAACTTTTTTTATCAGATATATCTTTTATAATTTCACCTACTTCACTTATAGATTCTTCTATATTTTTATCAATATTTATAACTTTAGATAAAATTTCAGCACACTCAAAAAATTGAGCTTCTGTAGTGTTGACTGAAGCTTTTCGAACTAAATTATTTAGAATTGATTCCTTATCACGCGTCTGTGAAAATTTTTTGTTATTATCTATTTCGAAATCTAAAAGTTTGTTAATTTCATTAACAGAAAATTTATTGGCTAAAGCAATTTCTGCACCATTTTCAAAAAACAAACCAAATTCAGTTGCTAATGTTTTCAAATGATTTTGATCAAAATTAGAACCTAACTGGTCAATATTTTTTAGCAAAAATAAAGACTCGCGTTCTGAAACATTAAAATATTTCATAATATCAAATAAGATCCCAATATTACCAACTGAAATTAGTGGGTTTTGATCTAAGATTTCCTTGGAAAATAAATAGGACAAAGCAATTATTTCAGTATCTGTTACGGGATTGTTATTACCTATTATTTCTATCCCATTTTGCATAATATAATTTTTTTTACTTTTTCTATCGTACCTGTATATCTCACCTGAATATGAAAACCTTAGATCTTGATCTAAATCATACAGATCCTCTTCAATAACCATTCGCATAATTGAAGATGTATATTCGGGTCTTAATGAAACATTCATCCCTGAAGGATCGCTAAATTGATATAGATCACTTATGAAAGTTTCTCCCGATTTTCTTTTGAAAAGATCTGAATTTTCAATAATAGGAGGAGATATTTCCATATAACCCCATTTTTCAGAAAAATCTAAAAATCTTTCTCTCATATATGAAAATTTACTTAAGTCTTCTGAGAACTTATCATTAAATCCATATATTTTTTCAATGTTATTTTTTTTAACCAATAATTTATTCTCAAATAGATATTTATTTAGCTCATACCTATATCATACAAATTTTGATTATATATTTCTCTATTCAGTTTATTCTGATTTTATTCAATTCCAAATCGTTTAATTAGAGTTAAAAGATTAGAAAGTAAAGTAAAGTAAATCTAAGAACAAAAAATATTTAAACAGGCATTTTTCTTCCTGTTTTATTTCGTCCATACTCAACAAGTTCTTTCTGTTCAGACTCTGTAAGCATTGCAGGTATACCAACCATCTTACAGCCGAGTTCATCAATTATATAGTCAAGTCTTTCCTTTTGAGTCATACTTTCATCCAGCCAACTAGAATAAAACACTTTACCATTTTTTTCTAAAGCAGATTTGATTTTATTCCTTGCATCATTCATAACGTCTGGATAAGGTGGGTCATGAGCATCTGGTTGCATATAACTCATGCCCATATCTCCAGGACCCCATTCAGCAAAAGCTATACCAGGAACTTTAGCAATATCATCAGCATTTGCAACACAGTGCCTATCTTCAATTTTTAATCCTAATATCAATTCCCCCTTGGGGTTTAAGGGCCATGGATCAGCAACATCGGTATATTCAGATCCGTCTAATCCCCATAGTTCTGCTGGTTTTTTTTGACCCCCTGCACCTCTTAATCCTTCTCCTATAATATCTCTTCCAATTTCTTGATATGGATATCTCGAAATTTGTACAAATGCTTTAACTGATTCAGCACTTCTTGTATGAGTATGTAAGATACCATGAACACCAGCAGTCAAAACATGTCTGGCTTGCCATGCATTATATCTAACCTCTTCGGGAGTAATAGCATTTGATGGCAATGTGCATACAACAGTTGGAGTTAAATGCCCACTAGCAGTAGGACCTCCATCTTTTAGGCCTTGCATAAATTTTGTTAAACCCACTGTGTCAAAGGGGTTATGTTCAAAATCAATCAAAAACATATCTGCAAATGTTTTTGCTCCTTCTAAACCAGTCTCATAACTAAGCTCTTCCGGATGATTATGATAAATAGGTTGCCCTTGTTCCCACAAATCTATAACTTTATTTACTCTTTTAGACATATTTACCTCTTTTCATATATTTTTTTAACTTAATTTCCAATCTATATCTAACTCGGCGCATATTCCTTTGAACCATTCTAGAACTTCAGGATGATAAGGAATTCCATTTGATTCTCTATCTAGCTTTTCTTCAAATTCGGGTAGTCCTGCATAGACTACTCTATCGTTACCAGGTGATGGCTTTGTTTCTTTTATAGATTTCATATAATCATCCATATCCAACTTAAATTGATCCACGTCAGTGAAAGCGTCAATATCGTAAGCAATAAAATGATGAGCAGCTTGAGACCTCCTATTTAATCCAGCACCTGAACCACCTAAAACACCAGCTAAAATTTCAACCAACATTGCCATTGAAAACCCTTTATGTGAACCAATTTCTCTTGTTCCTCCTGCAGGCAACATTAAATATTTCTCTGGTACTTCGGTTTCTTCCATTATTGGAGTACCGTCTTCTTTTGCTATCCAACCAGGCATTACTTTTACACCAAGTCGTTGAGCTAAAGATATTTTATTTCCTGCTACTGATGACATTGAAGCATCAAAAATAAATGGTGGTTCGTTTTTAGTAGGTACAGCAACTCCAATTGGATTAAGGCCCACTCTAGCTTCTGCACCATTCACAGGAGCTACCATCAATCCTCCTGTTGTCATAGCAATTCCTATCATGTTGTGACTCAATGCCATTTCAGCATGATAAGCACATGCTCCAAAATGTCTTCCATTGATTACTGTCACTGAACCAATGCCGTAATCTTTAGCTTTTTCTATTGCCATATTCATGGCATATGGACCTACAACTAATCCGTGTCCAGCATCTGAATCAAGAGTAGCAACGGCACCTTTCCCTCTAATAACTTTTGGAGTAGGTGTAGGATTAATCCCACCTTCAGAGAATGATTCTACATATCTACGTAACATATTAGAAACTCCATGAGATTCGATACCTCTGACATCTGCATAAATTAAAACATCTGCAGATAGCTTAGCATCCACTTGAGACATTCCCATTTTTATAAATATTTCTTCAACTACACTGAATATTTCCTCATGGTTTATCTTAACTGCAATATCATGTGGAACATGAAATCTTTCTAACATTAGTCACCTCAATTTAATCATTTGGATTGTCATTCATTTTATGTTTCATTATAAGTATTTTCAAACATTTTATTAGTTATCTTGTAGATATTTAATGAATCATCAATAGTTGCACCTTTAAAATCTTTTTCTTTATTTGATATAAAATCCAAAAAATTTTTCATCTGTATCTCAGTACTTGATAGATTTTGTTCTATTTTTAAATCATAAGTTTTTGATTTATAAAAAATTTTTCCACTATTTATACCATCCAAATAAATTGAAATATTTTTTCCATGAATTACATATCTTTCCATTCTTCCTGATGAAATATAACTAGAGTTAATTGATCCTACACTTCCATTTTCATATTCCATCATTGCTGCAAATGAAGTCCTGTATTTCGATTGGAATCTTCTAGAAAACGCACTTACTTTCATCAATTTAGAAGAAGTAATGAAATTGATCAAATCTATAGAATGTATTGGTGATTCAAGTATCATTTTGTCTAAGATATTATCATCAAAACCCCGTTTACCTATCCACTCTGATATATCTTTGTTAAATTCACCGCTGACATTAAATATATCCCCTTCTTGTTTTATAATTTCTAATGCTTTTGTTACAAATGGATTAAATCTCCTGTCAAACCCAACATAACAAAAAACTTTATTCTTTATTGAAGCTTCAAGTAAAAGATGAACGTCTTCTAGTTCTAAACCAGGTGGTTTTTCTACCAAAACATTAACTCCTGATTCTAGTAACTTTAGAGCTACTTTATAATTATTTACCGCATCAACAGATACAATTGCAAAATGACTTAGGTTATTTTCAATTTTCTTTGTCAAATCATCTAAGTCATTAAAAAACATACTGTTTTTGTGTTTATTTTTTAATTGAGATAAAGATGTTTCATTGAAATCACAAAACATTCTTGGAACTGTTCCAAATTTTTGCATAGCATCAAGATGGTGTAATCCTCTATTACCACATCCGACTAGTATCAAATTATCCATTTCAGTGTTAGTCAAGAAATTATAAATATAAAAATTTATTCACATCATATTGTTATATATTCAATAGTAAAGAAAAAACTGTTGTTTATTGAATGATTTAATGCTGGGAAATAATACAACGCTATATATTATTGTGTATTTTATATTGGAAATAATAAATAATTCTTATTTTGGGAAAAATGGGGGTTGAAAAAAAAATAATTTATTATAGTATCTATATTAATCTTTGGTGGAGAGAAGAGAAGAGATAGAAGAAGATCTATTATTTTGGAATTATTGGAAACAATAATATCAAAATTACCGAAAGGAAAGCTAATCGGATTGATGAAGCTAAAGAAAAAAAGCCCGCTTCTAGCGAAGCTCTGGTTGATTGCTCAGGCAGGGAACTCTGGAGGTGGGTTTTTTATTTTAACTGATATTAAAAAACCATTAGTAAAAAAATTACAACAACATCATGTTTGATTTAACAATTAACAATGGTAAAGTTTTTACCGGCAAATCTTCAGAGTCTATAAAAGCAAATATAGGTATTAAAAATGACAAAATACAATATATAGGATCTGAAAAATTACAATCAAAAAAAAGTATAGATGCAAGGGATTATTTAGTATCTCCAGGATTTATAGATTTACATACACATAGCGACATTTCATTCTTAGTTGATCCTGATGCAGACAGTAAACTTACACAAGGAGTAACTTTTGAATTGATGGGAAATTGCGGAATGAGTTTCTGTGCACCATTAAGCGCTAGTTCTTCTCAAACGCTAAAAGATCGTATTGCAAAATATAATATTGATCTGGATATAGACTGGAATGATTTTGAAGGATGGTTAAATAAAATATCTGAAAATGTACCCAGTTTGAATGTCGCAGCACAATTAGGGCATGGGATTTTAAGAGCACACGTAATGGGAATGAAATCTGTTTCTGCAACCCCAGACGATATAAATAAAATGGGGAACATTATTCGTTCATCCATAGATCAAGGAATTTTGGGATTTTCAACGGGATTATGGTACGCCCCTGGGTCTTATTCACATACTGAGGAAATAGTTGAATTAACAAAAATAGTTGCTGAAAATGATTTGTTATATTCTTCACATATAAGATCAGAAAGTGATGATGCATCAGGCTTATTTCCTGCCCATGCAGAAGCGATAGAAATTGCAAGAAGAACTGGATGCAGAGTTCAAATAAGTCATGTCAAAGCAGTAGGCCCCAAATTTTGGGGTAGAGGACGAGAATTGCTTGAAGGAATTCAAAGAGCTAATGATGAAGGACTTGATGTTGCAGGTGACCAATATCCATATGTCTGGTCCAGTACCCCCATTAGCGGGTGTATGTTCCCTCGGTGGAGTTTGGAAGGAGGAAGAAAGAAAACCCTTGAAAGATTAAAAGATGAGAGGATGAGAGAAGAGATAAAAAAGGAAACCAGAAACTATATAAATCGATTCCATGGTGCAGAGGGTTGTGTATTAGCTGAATTTTCTAAAAATACAGAATTAGAAGGATCAAATCTACTTGAAATATCAAAAAAGCTTTCATGTACACCTGAAGAAGCTGCAGTTAGGCTATATGAAACTTCAGAAGGATCTTTTGTTCTACATTCAATGGAAGAACAAGATTTGGAAGAAATTGCAAAAAGTGATTATATTTCTATAGCATCAGATGGAAATTCTTTAAGGTCAACAGGACCTTTAAGTTCTGGCAAACCCCATCCAAGAAGTTACGCGACAAATACAAGATTTTTAGAAAATATAGTAAGAGATAAAAAATTAGTTTCTATAGGAAAAGCTATTTGGAGAATGACAGGGTTACCAGCTCAAAGGCTAGGATTGAAAAATAGAGGCAGTATAGAAATTGGGAATTATGCAGACCTAAATATTTTTAAAATTAATGAAATAAAAGAACATGCAAGTTATATAGACCCACACAAATATTCTACAGGCATGAAAAATGTAATATTAAACGGGAAAATCGCGGTTGAAAATGGTGTAAAAACTAAAGGAAGGTATGGGCGAGTAATTAGGTCTTTTCAAGAATAAAAACCTGATTTCCTATTTAAACAGAATGATTTCTAATCGTATTTTGATTTGGCTCCAAACCTAAACCAGGTTTATCGAATGGTTTCCATTGACCTTTTATTACTTCAGGAGTTTCGTTAAAGAGAAATGGCCAGTATTTCATCTCATTTCCTAAGATTTCTACGACTTTCAAGTTTGGTGTAGCCATACAACAATGTAAATGAAGAAGAGAATATGCGTGAGGAGCAACTGGTAAGTTATATGAATGAGCTAAATGTGCTACTTTCATCCACTCTGTTACCCCACCCACTCTTCCAATATCTGGCTGAACTATGTCAGCACCTCCTTGAGATATCAAATCTTTGAACCCATACTTTGTATACTCATGCTCGCCCGTAGCAACTGGAATAACAGTAGATCTGGAAACCTCAGCTAATCCTTGTATATCATCTGCAAGTACTGGTTCTTCAAACCAACCTACATCGAATTCTTCAAAAATTTTAGACATTTTTATAGCTTGTTTAGCATAATATCCATTATTAGCATCAATAAAAATAGTTACATCTTTTCCTACAGCTTTCCTGACAGCAGCAACTCTTTCAATATCTTCTTCTTCTGATTGTCCAAAATCTTTACCTACCTTCATTTTTATCCTTGGAAATCCTTGTTCTACATAGGAGGTTTGTTCTTCTACAAGCTCATCTATAGTGTAATTAGTCCATCCTCCACTCCCATAACACGGTACAGAATCTTGATAAGAGCCAAGGATTTTATATAAAGGAGCATCTAAAATTTTCCCTTTTAGGTCCCATAAGGCTGTATCTAAAGCTGAAATCGCCTGAAAAGCCAACCCTTTTCTTCCATACCCTCTTACCTGCCAAAACATTTTGTTCCATAATTTTTCTGTATCCAACGGATCTTCACCAATTATTATGTGTTTTAAATTATCATGTATTAGTACTTCTAATGCTCTACCTCCAGAACTGTAACTAAACCCAGACATACCTTTGTCCGTTTCTATATGTACAAATGTAGTATACCTACCAACTTTTTTATCAGATGTGCTAGAAATTAAATTTGTTGTAGCATCATGAACTACTTCAGCATTTGGATCTAATATTAAATTAGTTTTTACATCTTTTACTTGAACCATTATCTACAACCATTTCTTATAAATTATTAAATTAAAGAAATTTTACAGAAAAAAGAAAATTATTCTAGAGTTTTTATAATTATGTTGAATGCTCAAGCAGGGAATTCTAGAGATGTTTTTTTATTTGCTCAGGCCCCTCTGGGGGTATACTTTAATTTAACTATTTCCCAACAAAAAAAGGAAATTTATAATTATATTGTATTCAAATATAATTTAATCAATTGAATATTGAATAATATTTTAATTTCCCACTAAGTGCATGCTAGAATATTTTAATAAAACTTACACCAATAATGAAATATAATAAACTCGGAAAAAATGGACCCATGGTTTCAAATATTTGTCTTGGTACATGGCCTATAGGGGGAGGAATGGGGACAGTCTCGGAGAAAGATTGTATTAACACTATTGAGTCTTCACTGGATCAAGGAATAAATTTTTTAGATACTGCTCAAATGTACCTAGAAAGTGAAAATATATTAGGTAAAGCTCTTGAAGGTAAGAGGGATAAAATAATTCTTGCTTCTAAACTATCTAGTTGGAATTCTGTCGAAGATATAGATCTTGCAATTGAGAATTCATTAAGAGAACTAAAAACAGATTATATTGATCTTTATCAGATTCATTCTTGGAAAACTGAAATTCCTATGGAAGAAACCATAGCACGTTTAATCAATTTATC
>CEVQ01033341.1_pt1 | contig 11661 bp, 17 predicted proteins | sample 356551 | NCBI WGS metagenome assembly CEVQ01 (sample SAMEA2623756, study PRJEB7988) | marine metagenome | biome: marine biome (ENVO:00000447); feature: mesopelagic zone (ENVO:00000213); material: "saline water (ENVO:00002010), including plankton (ENVO:xxxxxxxx)" | depth 250 m | reverse complement strand
TCCAATTCTTTCACTTCCTAGGTTTTTTGTTGGTATTTTTGTTGGTATCAAATATCATTTGTTGGTATTTATTTTTTCCAAACAACATAACACTCCGTAGTTTTTAAAGTTTTTGCTACCGATTTAAAAATGCTTTTTAAAGAATAAAATATTATGTATGGTTTTTTCTATAATAATAATACTTTTAAAAATAAGTTTATTTATAAAACAAATTAATATTTATATACCGTTAATTATTTTATAGACATTTTTATGTATGATTTTAAATCAGGATACTGGGTTTTGGACTTAAGACCTAAATCAAGAGAAGAGCAAATGCAGACTAATGAAATGAGAAATTATTTTATTTCAATAAGAAATAAATATCGTACCAATTTAGCTTTATATGGTCCAACAGGAAGCGGCAAATCTCTTTTAGCTGAGTCATTGGGAAATTTTAATACAACTACAATAAATCTTTCTAAAAAAGAACCAAGAGATCTAGAAAAAATCCTGAAAAGGAATAATGTTTTAATATTTAAAAGAGTTGAAGAAACAACTAAAAGAATAATTAATAAAATTAATTATTTATCAAAAAAAAATACTATTTATATAACATCTAGGAATGCAGATATATTTTCTAAACCTGAGTTTTATAACTTTACAACTATTTCAATGGAAGACATGCTTCCAAAATCCAATACATCATTCAGGGTTTTAGAGAAATATTTGAAATATGTTCTCAAAGCTAAAAATATTTCATTTGATTCAAAAGACAAGGAATTCCAAAATAGTTGTATGGAATTATTTGAAAGGTTATGGCCAAATATGCGTCAAATCATTAGGCAATTACAATTGAGATCCAAAACTGGAGAATGGGTTAGTATACCTCTTTGACTAAATAGTTAGAGCTAGGTCTAGCTCATGATTTAAAATCATTTCAATTATTAACATTTAAAAAATAATTTTTGTTATCTATTTTACTAACTATTTTTTCAAACTTTACTTCATAAACTTTCTTTAGTGAAAATGTGTCCATAACTTCTTTAGAAATTCCGTATATATGGGAATTAAATCCAATCATTACTACTTTGTTAGAATAGTGATAGGCTAGATTTGGATCATGTGTTGAAAATATTAAAGAAATACCTTTTTGTTTTCTAATCTCTTTCATAAATTTAAATAGCTTCACTTGGTTTTTTAAATCAAGAGCTGAACTTGGTTCATCAAGTACTAATAATTTTGAACCTGAAATTATTGCCTGGGCTATCATGACCATTTGTTTCTGTCCTCCACTTAAATGGGAAAATGGTTTTGACTCCATATTATCCATTGAGAGTAGCTCTAATAACTCCTGAGCAATTTTTAAGTCCCGCAAATTTGGATATTCATACCATTTAAGATCCCTTACTCTTCCTAGTAAAATCATTTCTATAGCAGAAAGTTCACTTAATAAATTAAAATTTTGTGGTAGAAATGCTACTCCTCCCTCTGTATGTATTTTGCCATATTCAGGATTTTCAAGTCCAACTATACTCCTTAAAAAAGATGTTTTTCCTACACCATTAGGACCTAAAATTGCTAAAGATTCTCCCACAGAAATAGATAATGAAATATTTTTAATTAATAATCTATTACCTCTTGAAATAGTACAATCAGAAATTTTTGCTAAAGTGATTTTATCGTTACTCATTTGTACTATATTCTCTTTCTCAATAAGTATGCAAAGAATGGTGCCCCTATTAATGCTGTTACTACACCTAAAGGAATTTCTATTGATATTATTCCACGACACAAATAGTCTATTACCAACATATAATAAGCACCGATTATAGAAGAATTAATTATAAGTGACTTATGGTTAGTTTTAGAAAAACTTCTTGCTATATGGGGAACAACTAACCCCACCCAAGCAACAACTCCTGCGATGGAAACTACAGCTGCACAAATTATTGTTATTAACCCAATGATTGACCATCGATATAAATTTACATTTAAACCTAAAGATTTAGCATGGTCATCACCTAAATTAAGAACATCTATCCTATAACCTAGAATTGCTAATAAAATTAGACAAATTATAATTAGTGGAGAAACCAGAATAATTTTTTCATAACTTGCTGTTGCAAAAGAGCCCATTAACCAATATGTAATCGCTGGAAGTTTATCATCGGGATCAGCCAAGAATTTTACCATTGAAACTAAAGCAAGAAAAAAACTACTTGAGACTATTCCAGCTAAAACTAGAGTTAGTCGATTGGTATAACTATTAACTTTTGAAATAAAAAAGACTAACATCATTGATATTAATCCAAATACAAAAGCTAGAATTAGAACGAAATAACTATTTTCATATAACAATATTCCAAGTGCTCCTCCAAATGCAGCACCAGAATAAACTCCAATAATCTGAGGTCCAATAAGTGGATTTGAAAAAATACCTTGAAGAGCACAACCACTAGCAGCCAGACCTGCACCGCAAATAATGGCTGTAATAGCTCTGGGAATTCTTAAAAGGAGGATAACTCTTTCAACTATTGGATCAATTTGATAAAAATTACCAAAAAGATTGCCTATTATTTTCCAAAGGTCAAATAGTGAGGAATTATACTGTCCGGATACAATGTAGAAACATGGTATTGCTAGGGCAAGAAAACACAACACCGGTAGTTTAATCACTGTTTTATATTACTGGAAAAGAGAGAAATAATTTTTTGAATTTGAATTAAATTCCATTTTTAAAATCTCATAAATATCTTTTTCAGAAACGTTAGTATCGTAAAGCATTTTATAGGAATTTCTAATTTCTTTTTTTAAATCATATTTGTGAGCTTTAGAATTAGACAACATCCCCAACCACATCCATGTTAGTGGAGATTCTTGATTTGGGGGATCCCAGCGGTATCCTCCCAACGGCATTGAGTATACCGTTTTATTAACCGCAGCATCTGTGATTGAAAATACTGGATGTTTTAAATAAGCATTTGGACTAAGTTTTGGTTCAAAACCATTTAACAATATTATATCTGGATTCCAAGAGATGACTTGTTCAGAAGTAACATTGTAAAAACCTTTTCTAGAAGCAGCTGGATTTAAACCCCCAACAAGTTCAATGTAAAAATTATTATATGTCCCTTTGCCAGCTACCTGAAGATTATTTCGAAAAAGTCTAAAATATAATATCTTTTTCTTTTTATTAATATTTTTTGCATTTAAGCTGACTCGCTGAATAGTTTTATTTCGCCATTCGATCATTTTAACTGCTTTATTTTCTTTTCCAAGGACTGTTGACATTATTCTGATCCATTCACGAGTATCATCTTCACTTCTAATCTTGATTGCAGCTACGTTCAATCCGGAAGCAACTATTGGATCAAATATTTCATCACCATAATTACCCCATTGAAATACTAAGTCTGGTTTTAATATTAATAATCTTTCTACGTTTGGCATAAAATTAAATCCTTTACCAACAAAATCACTGGGTAATTTGAGCACTTCAGGAAAAATTCTTCCCAAAAATCTACCTTTCATAGCGGTCTTTGTCAGCCCATGGACACCAACAAGTTTTTTTGCACTACCGTCGATGGCCATGAACATTGAAGGTGCAGGAATTGGGATGCTAACAACTCTATCTACAGGTTTATCAAATTCAATTATTCTTCCTTTTTGATCTTTCACCTGAAACGCATAAAGATCAAAATTAATTAAAAAAATAATTAATATTGAAATTATTTTCATTAAATTTCCTTAATATTACAAACATTTGCTGAAGGAATTGGCACAACTCTTTGGCACATTTCCCATTGAAGTGTACTAACTTTTTCTGGATCAACTTTTCCTTTATTTCGTAATCTTATAGTATTTAAAAAATCTTTTCTTACTACTTTTGGTTTTATACCAATGTAAAGTATCCTATTTGAAGTTTTTATTTCATATCCATATCTACCAATAGGAGCATCTGAACATTCCAAATTTATGTTAAGGTCTTTTTTAATGAAAAAATTTGATTCATTTCTTTCTCCCCTAAAAATATAATCAAAAGCATCGCTCATCCCACGTCCACCAAAATTTCCAAATATTTTTATATTTGATTTTTGTAAAGGATCTTTAAAGTGATCTATTAATTTTTGTATTAGCTTAAAACCTAGTGACAAACCACATATAGACGTACCTTGATGATATTTAAGAAAATCACCAAAAGTAAATTTAATGCCCCATGTTTTTCTAATATCATCAGATAAAACAAATCTATCACCCCAATCACAAATTTTTTGATCAGGTGATGATTTATTGAAAAGCATTTCAATTAATTTTTGGAAATCCAAGAAGCAATCTTGGATATTTCTAAAATTGAGGGAGCATCAAAATTAAAATCTATTGGAGCAACTCCATTTCTCTCTGATTCAATTAAATTTTCATCATAAGGAATATCTCCAATGATCTCCATTGAATGCTTTTCACAAAAAGATTCAATAGCGTTTTTATCTGCTAAATTTCTTGTCTTATTTGAAACTGCAAATAAGTGAGTTATGCCTAGTTCTTTTGCTAGCCTATATGTCCTCATTCCAGCTTCTAAGGAACGATAATATGGTTCGACAACAATGAGCATCATTTCTACATTTTTTGCTGTTCCTCGTTTTAGATGTTCAAGACCTGCTTCCATATCTGTAATAGTATGTTTCCCAAAATTTGTTAATTCCACAATAAGACCACGCACCGCGCGGTGGGAAGCACACATTCAACCACTTCCAGCTGTGCCATCTATTGGATGACCCATAACTATTAGATCAATATCATCAGGCGCTTTAGTCGCATATTTTTTAAATAGCTCTTTTTCTGAAATTGTCATTTTCAAAATCTTTTCACCTGTTTCATCATCTTCTTCAACCTTCATAATCGTATGAGGGATGAAATTTATTTCAGATGTTTTTTCTCTAGGTATGCCTAATGTAAGAGCTAAATTTGGATTAGGATCACCGTCAATTGCTAAAACTTTTTGCTTTTGCATTGCCAAAATTCTAGCTAATGTTCCCGCAATTGTAGTTTTCCCTGATCCACCTTTACCTACAGTCGCTATTTTCATATTCTTCTATATTTTTTGTATCAAAATAGTTGTTTATAATTTCATTTAATAAAACAGCAGCTTCATTCATAGCGTTTGAAACAGAATCTGATAATTTTATATTTTGAGGATCCAAACTTTCTGGTTCACAAGCCAGTATATACAAATATTTAGGGAGTGAATTAATATGTTTAAGAAACTGCAATACTCTAAATGGGTTTGCATAATGAGTATCAGCGAAATAGTCTCTTCTTTGCTCAATACTCAAATCTAAATCTTCTACTTCAGGTTTTAAAATCCTTACTGTTCCTGGTTTTTGTCCACCTTGAAAACTATCTACAATAATTAGCCCCTTATAACCTAGTAACATTTCTTGAATAATACTTATGCCTCCTATTCCAGTTTCCATAATTTTTAAACCTTCTTTACTACCATATTCGGATATAAATTTCTTAATTAATGTCGGCCCAAAAGCATCATCCGAACTTAAAATATTACCAACACCTACTACTAAAAGTTTATCCATTTTCCTAAAATTTATCTTTAAAAACTAGGCAAATTCGGAACAAATGGCATATCTAAACCAATTAATATTTTTTTCTTTTCAGTTTTAACAGGGTAACACCCTAAATGGGCATCGCTTCCTAACCTTGCACCATTTCTAATATCATATAAACATCCTTTGTGATGAGGACAAACCAAAGAGAAGCCTTTAATACTAGCACCAAACATAGGTTTTTTGTTTAACAAACAATCAGTGGAGAAAGCAAAATAATTTTTCCCCACTAGACATAAAAAAATAAATGCATCCTCCACCTGATCGGAGTAGACTATTGATTCTTTTAATTTATCAATTTTATGTTTGCTAGGTATCCAACGAGCAATCTTCCCAGATTTTACTGAAACACTTGTAGCATCACTACTCGAACAGGAAACTGAGGATGGTAATAGGTCATATAAGTCCATCAAGGTTCTAATAGGGGGGTCCGTAATTACTTGTTCCAAAACACCATCCTTAAAGAGCCTTACTAATCTAGTAAGCGATTCTCTATGAATTTGATCTACTGAATCAAGTAATTCAAAAACTTTCTTCCTAGTTTTTTCTTCTTTGATTTTTTCTAGTTCTGAAACTAGATGGTCTGTTTTTGAAAGCAGTTGATCCCACTCATTATTAGTGAGAAATCCCTGCAAAGATGTTGGTTGGGAATCTTTATCCAATTCAGTTGTGGGAACATTTGCTATGGTCATCTCCATCACAACAGCCATCTAAGCATTCGTAATGTCCAGGTTGTTGCATTTCTTGAAAGGAATCAATAAAAAGTTTTCCACCCTGCTTCTGACCTATTGAAGTAAGCTTATATTGATCTTGTGAAAATTTTTTCATATTTCCTGATGAACAAAGATCTTCTAATATAATGTCTACTTGTTCTGCTTCTAAATTAAGGAATGGAGACAATGCTTTTGCAGTAAAAATTTCTCCAAATCCTTCGCCCTTGTACCAATAGCAAATTTCTAAAACTTCTTCCTTATTAAGAAGTTCATTGATTCCTTGCATTCCTAATTTATTGTTGTGGTGGAATTTGAAAATGAATTTTTGATAAATAATTCAGGATGAGGGACATCTTGAGCTTTTTTTTCAAGAATATCAGAGGAAGCATTTCTTCCAAAACAGCCTAACATATAAGCCGCATTTTCGATTGAATCTCTAGTTTCAATAGGGTCAAAACCTATTATTTCTTTTAGTTCTTTTTTTCTTGAACTCCCCAGATTATCTAACATGACTAATTCACCAAATGTATCTGGATACATGTCGACCTCTACTGTAAAAGTTTCATCCGGCCAAATTTTAAAATAATCTCCAATTATAAGTGTGTTTTCCAGTGAAACTACTCCCGTCACTCCTTCATATATTCTCTCCTGAATTTTAACCTCAGGTATAATTCCACCCTCCCACTTATAACTTAAAACTTTACCAGGAAGATTACATTCTGATGAAATTCCAACCAGAACAGCCCGATCAAATTTTAGCTTTTCGTCTTGCAACCTTTGAGTCACATGGATTGGGCTCCATGTCATGTTTTCTATTTTTATATTTATTTCATCCCAATCTCTTCCCTCTAAATTTTTCATTAGCTGGGGACCTAGTGGATAATCATCTAAAACAGGAGAATGTCCTACTATCCCTAATAATACATTCATCAAAATACAATCAGTTTATTCCACAAGCACAAGTTGTAACTTCTCTTGTGATAATGTTTTCTGTGCCCTCGACGGTTGTATGAGTAGTGCAAGGCATACAAGGATCAAAACTTCTTAGTGCCCTTAAAATATCAATACCTTTAAAATCTTTAGAATCTTTAAAATTTGATTCAATTACCGGAGTGTTTTGAACAGATTGTTCGTAAGGGCCAGGTTGTCCCCAGGGCGTTTTAGGACATGCATTAACTGTCGAAGGTGTAATAATTTGATAATTTGAAAGCAAGCCATTTTCAATTTCGCAATGATGACACAAAAAACCTCTTCCGGCCCCCCAAAAACCAGCACCAATGGACTTCCCTTTGTCTGGAATTTTAAATGGAGTAGCTACTGTTCTTTCTCCTTGTTTCCATAAGTCCATAGCCCTAGCCCAGTTTTCCATATTAACCATTGCATTGTAACCAACAGCATAAGCTCTTGCTCTATTCCTCTCTATAGCATTCCATACTGGAGGAATTTTCCATTCTATTTCCATTTCAGGAAGTTCAGCACCCTTACTTAAGTTTAGAACCAAACTTTTCCCCGTTGATGCAAAATATTCACTTTTAGGTAACTTATTTGCCAAAGCGGAAATATACATTCTTGCATAAGCGCCTGCTTCAAATACATGTCTATCCCATGTAGGAGTGGTAGACCAACTATATCTTTCTTTCCAATTTTGCTGGCCTGGTCGAGGAATGGTAGTTTTATTCCAAGGATGGTATGGGCTTAGGGGAGCGCCTAGTGGATCAGTTTTATAGGGATATTCATCCCATTTTTCATAATATGAATGCTCTACAAACTCTTCTAAGCCGACATTTATATCCTGTAATCGTGTGGTTACAAGTTCCCCATTGACAACTGCACCAGGAGTTGACCAACGCTTTTCACCCCAAGTGTTGCAGTTTTCGTAGGATGCATCATAGTAATCTTCATGATCCCATTGACCAAAATCAACCATTGTTGGATTTAATCTTCCTACATCCATATATTTTTCATCACAATCATAAAAAAAGTCATATATATCATCCCAAATACCAATACATTTTTTTGAGTAGTCAAAGAACTCAGAAAACCTTATATAAAATTCATTAAATGTAGTAGTGCTCAGCGTTGTTGTAACCCCTCCAGGTATGATTGTTTCAGGATGAGGATATTTCCCACCTAATAAAACATATGCCTCCCTAGCTACTCTTGTCATTTGTAAAGCTTCAAGATACAGCTTTCCAGTTAGAGGATTTAGATCTATCATTATGTCTGATATTTTTGAGTATCCATGCAAATTATTAAATCGACATGAAGTTCTCGTAGCTTTTTCCCAAATTTCAGGATTTGTTTCCTTAACTAATTGTTCTGAATAATCTGGTCCAGCTAAAACAAAAAGATGCAAAGGATTGTCGTATAAATATTCACAACTCAAAAGAAGATTCCTTACCACAATACCTAATGGAGGAGGTTTAATTCCAAGAGCCATTTCTATCGAAAGTGCTGAAGCTGTAGCATGAACACCGCCACAAACTCCGCAAGCTCTTGAACTAATAAAAGCAGCATCCCTAGGATCTCTTCCCCTTAAAATTATTTCATATCCTCTAAAAAGTGTTGCCATTGAATTAGTTTCAACAATCTTTTTTTTCTCCAAATCTACAGTACTATGAAAAGCTAACGCACCCGCTACTCTGGTAACAGGATCAAAATTTTTATCAAGTAATTGACCATTTTTTCTTGCAATATCTTTTAATTTTTCTTCTCTCTCTTCTGGAGTCTTGACTTGATATTGATATGGGTTAACAACTCCAGACTTTAGATGAGCATTTCCATCGACATCAAATTCTATAGGAAGATTTTCAAAGCACATTTTTATTTTTTCGAAAAAAGTTTAATATTATTTAAAGTTTCAACAAATTCTTTTAACAACACAGCCAAACCTCCATTAAGTTTTTCTATATTTTCTGATAGTGGATTAGCATGCTTATTTATTTTTTTAAGTTCTATCGCCAAAAGTGTTAGGTTATCTCCTGTTTTTTTTAAATTATAAATAATTCCTATGAGATGGTATGCAACTACAAGAACTATAGCTAATACGGTAACAAGGGTTATAGAAACATAAGTAAATAACATTTTAGCTTAATATTTAAAGGGTTTTAGTTATTTTTTTAAGAGACTGTGTTTGTTCAACTATATTACCTGCACTCTTTAGTGTTGAATCCATACTATTAATCGATTCAGTATTATTAGCTATATTTATTCCACTTTCTAACATTTCAGAGCTATATCTATTAATAGATTTAGTATACGTCAAAGTTTTATTTAAAAGGGTCCATGCCAAAGGTACAATTACTACTAGAACTATGCCCAGAGTAAAAGCCCATATTAAATAATCAGTTTCACTTAACATCATTTTTTTTGTGAGATAAATTTTGAACTAAAACTGGTAATCCTGATTCCAAACCTGAAAGTGTTTCATTGACTTTAGGTAGAATTTGCCCCAAATGCGAAGTTTGTTTTTCTATCGCCCTTAAGCCCAAGCGAAGTTTTGCCAGAAAACTATCTGATGAACCTCCAATGGGGTCAAGATTATTATTAATGGCTACCAAACTTAAAGCAACTGTGCCAAGGAAAACTAAAGAAAGGATACAACTTAATATTATTAAAAGTGTCATTATCAAGTATTATTTTTAGGTTTTGTAAGGTTAATACAATTAACAGCTTTTCTGAGACAAATATCTAGATTTTCAGAAGATCTTTGCAGAATAGGTATATGAATTGTGTTATTCGCTACTCTTTGTCCACAATCCCAAATTCTTGATACACCTTGGAGTATTGACTTAGCATCATTAATTATAGTAACGAGCAATAACGCAGCTACAAGAGTAACTACAAGACCTAATGCTAACGTTATCCACCACATTAAAAATTGATCATCCAGCATCACGATGCCTCCTTGATTTTTTCTTTTCCTGTTATATCGGCAATTACGCCTTCCATTTCTTCAAAACCATCACATATTTTATCAGTGTGTATATTTGTTTGGTTTAATTTCCATATCGACAATGTATTTTTTTCTATCTGATTTACCTCTTCTAAAGCAACACTAGCTAGCCGAATGATTCTTTTTGTCTGAAAAATTATTCCAAGTAGCAAAATTACTACTATTATTACAACTAACAAACCTATACCTAGACCAAATAACCAAAGCTCTGTTATCAAATTACCTCCTCGGAAATTTCTTCTTTAACTTTACCTGACAAGTAAGCATTCGAACTTTTTTGAAGCTTTTTCTGGATATTAGAATTAGGAGAAAATTTTGTTCCACTATTTTTTAATTTTGTATAAAAATAACCAGATACTCTTTCCATCAAATTAAGTTTTTGATGACCCCATCCACTTGGAATCTCATTTTTTTCCTCCCACCGAGAAGTCATGTTATTTTTTCCTTGTGTTAACTTTCTTAATGGTCTGATGAAACTACCAACCGCTCTGCTTGCAGTTCCAGATGCAATAGATCCAGGGGGCGCTTTATAAAAAGGAGCAAAGGCGTCAGGGAAACCTGGCATGGTACAACCAATGCAGATTCCTCCAGTATTCATGCAGCCTCCATTATGCCCAAGGGCACCGCGTGAAACCATGTTACATTGTACCACGGGCCCCCAACAACCAAGTTCAACAAGACATTCTTTATCACCATGATTCTTTGCAAATACTCCTTCTTCATAGGTACCTGCCCTTACACAACCTCTGTGAACTGTATCTCTATAAAGCCATGCTGGTCTCCCCAAACCATCAAATTCTGGAAGAGGCCCCAAACCAACAAGAAACATTAGTATAGAAGAAATAGTTTCGGTTAAATTATCTCCTACAGGTGCACAACCAGGAATATTAATAGGAGGTAGACCGAGTGCACTAAGATAATCCTTACCGAGAAAATCCATAACTGACATAGAATTTGTAACATTTCCAGCAGCAGCAGGAATTCCTCCCCAAGTTGCACAGGTTCCAACAGCAACAACTGCTGCTGCTTCAGGAGCTAAATCTGCTAACCAATTTGAAGTAGGAATGGGTTTCTGCACTCCTTTATCATCAGTGTTTACCCCCATTGCAGACCAATAACCACCAAATTTACCAGCTATTGTTTCATCGGCGACTGAGCCTTCAAAAAGAAGAACATATGGTGCACCAAGTTCACCATTTTTAGCTTTGTGATATGCCGCTAAAAATTCATCTCCAGCTGTAACAGAAAGTACAGGATGATGAAGTATAACCTTAGGTAAACCTGGAATTGCAGCCCTAAGAAGCTGATCGACAGATGGATTTTGTGCTCCTACAGCAGCAATACTACAACCATCACAACTCATACCAGCTAACCAAAAAGCATGTACTTCTTT
>CEVQ01004998.1_pt1 | contig 11687 bp, 7 predicted proteins | sample 356551 | NCBI WGS metagenome assembly CEVQ01 (sample SAMEA2623756, study PRJEB7988) | marine metagenome | biome: marine biome (ENVO:00000447); feature: mesopelagic zone (ENVO:00000213); material: "saline water (ENVO:00002010), including plankton (ENVO:xxxxxxxx)" | depth 250 m | reverse complement strand
AGGTTAGCTCTGCAGAGTTTCCAGAATTAACCAGGAGTATCCTGCGCTTGAAAAGCCGGTCAACATCTTCCGGCATCCCTCCCGCGTGCTTCAGCACCGTCGTCTGGTGCTCCGGTACCTGATGATCCCATAAAGAACTTTCTTCCGTCAGGGAAGGTGACATCTCGCCCATTGGCCCTTTTTAGTCTGCGGTCTTTGGTTTGGTAGCCATCGACGACCAGCTCGGTCCCAATCGGCAGACATTCACGACGCAGGCCTCGTCTCACTAGCACGTTCGGCGTTCCACCTTCGACCATCCATACTTCTCTCTCAGATCCTGCTGCCACAATTGTGTCGGTCCCAGCCACCATCATCGACACCTCAAGATGAATCCAAGAGTGAGGGTTCACCCATTCGAGCCTAACGATGTTGCCCTGTATTCGAAGAGGAGCATTCGCATCGAACTCGGCTCCAAAGGCATGGTGTGCAACAGCCGGCACTGTGTATAAGAGCAGTGCTAACGCACCCGCAGCTAGGGTCCCGTACGTCAATCTTAATCTCATGTTACTCACCTCTGTTCAAACTGGTTTCCTTCGCGTTGTCGTTCTTGATATCGTGCCCCACTCAGGATGTTAGTGAGAGCGTAGTTTCCTTCGTGGCACGAATACTCGTAAAGCAGATCGTCGAACGCCCGAAACGGAATCTCACCGCCCCATGGTTCCGTATACGTTGTTGGGTCGTCGACAGTGAATTCATACAGAATCGTTTCTCCATCAGCTCGCGTGAACCGCTCGGTCACTTTCAGGTGCTCTGAAGGTGGAATACCTCGGAAGGTTTGTAGTGGATAGATATTGGTCGTCTCAACCACCAGTGTGTCACCTTCCCAGTGGCCCCATGAGTCACCCATCCATGGGCGCACGTGAGCAGGAAGTGGATCCGGCTCACCGAAGCGAATAATCCGGACATCATGGACCATTTCTGTCAGGATCATGATGTGGTCCGCGGTCTGCACGATCGTGTAGTTGTTGTTGTAAAAACTGTTAGGAATCATCGGAGGTCCAGCGCTGGACCCAAATGACATGATACAGCGTTCCCCAAGCGGTCTGTTCTCCGGATTGTCATACGTGCCGAATTGGCGCCTGAATGCCCTATAATCCGCGATCCGTTGCTCACCTGCTTGCGTAAATGGGGGCCTGCGGCCATCAGATGGATGCGTCAGCAGTGAGCTCCTGGGCTCCCCATGTACGATTGCCACTCGGTCGCCCCGATCTATATAGACGTTGTTGTAACCTCCAGTCGAGCGGCCAGCCCTAGGTGGTGGCCGATTAGGATCACTTGCTTGCGCCCCTCTTTCTACGCGGGCCTCTGCTCTTCCTTCAAGGGTTGCAACCTGATCCCAACTGAATACCGGACCTTGGTCTTCTGCTCGCTCGAACGGAGTAATTGTTTTGTTTGTCCAGTTGCCTTGGAAGTCCGGATGACCATCCGGTGTTCTAGGTATTACCCATTGCTCGGCTTCTAGGGGGTTCACCTGTCCGGCTAACTGTGAGCAGAGCCCAGAAAACGCCGTGATAGCCAGTAGCACCAGGAAAGATGCCGGATATCGAACATTCATTTGTTACCCCCAGGCCCTCTGGATAAAGCCTTGGCCAGTTCAGTAGATCCAAATCACCGAAGAGACTCTAGTTAGGCAATATGAGGCGAATCCCCCTGGGTAAGCCAGTCATTTGGGGTTCCTAGCCCCCAGCGTATGAAGTATGAGTGTTATCTCACGCCTCTATTTGGCGGATACCTTGCCATACCATCCTGTCTTGGGTATTGATCGGTACTACGCCAAACTCTGTTTTTTCATGATTGGCATGCCTGAGTTTTGCCCGATGGGAGGCCCTTATATGCCCAGAGTGATTCCTACAAGTGTCATCAGAATCGCACGGATGATTGCACTGGCATTTATTGCCCAGGCTATGGTTGGGCCATTAGATGCTCAAGACGCACCGGATGTGAGAGTCGTCGCTGCTGATCAGATTCCAGCGGTAACACATGACGCACCTACGTTTTATGCCGATGTCCTGCCGATCCTGCACGAGAACTGTGTCTCGTGTCACCAGCCTGCTGGATTGAACATGGGAGGGAACGTTGCACCGTTCTCTCTGATGACCTACGAGGATGCGCGCCCACGGGCTCGCAGAATCGCCAGTGCTGTGATGGAAGGCCGCATGCCGCCTTGGTCTGCAGCAGAATGGCAACATGGGATGTTCAAAGGTGACCGCTATCTGGAAGATGATGAGAAGACAACGCTGATTGCTTGGGCGGAGGAAGGAGCTAGTGCTGGGGATCCTCAAGATGCGCCCCCATTACCCGAAGCTGTTTTAGCTGCGTCGATAGGTGAGAACGATTGGTTCCTGGGCGAGCCGGATCTGGTACTCGAATTCGATGAGCCGTTCTGCATGGATGACGATGTTCGCGACATATACGTCAACATCCCTGTGCAGCTTACGAAGGATATGCTACCTGAAGATCGATGGATTCAATCGATAGAATATCGTAACGGGCCAGCAGTACATCACATCGTGGGTGGTGTCGGTGGCCTGGTCCCTGGAGCTAAGCCGAGAATTTATGAAGAGGGCTATGGCCGGCTGCTTCGTTCGGGACCACGGGAGATCATGTTTAACATGCACTATAATAAGGAGCCTGGTCCCGGAACCGGTGTGTGCAGCAATATCAAAGCAGGAATTACGTTCAAGAAAGATGGGGATGTAATTCGCCATGTCACTGGTGGCGACCAACTCTGGATGAATCCGGCATCACTCTTGATACCAGCTGGGGACCCGAGCTACTCCCAATCCATTGAATATGAATTTGAAGAAGACGTAGAGATTCTAAGCTTTATGCCGCACATGCATCTGCGTGGGAAGGCTGCTTTGTACGAGATCACATATCCTGATGGGCGGCACGAAACCCTTCTCCATGTTCCTAAATATGAGTTTAACTGGCAGCACTCTTACGCGTTCAGGGAGCCTGTTTTGGCACCCAAGGGTTCGGTGCTCCGATTTACTCTTTGGTGGGATAATTCAGAGGACAATCCAAACAATCCTGATCCGAGTATTGATGTTCGCTGGGGACGCCCCACACATGCTGAAATGTCTCAAGGCTACATGAGCTTCCAGACTCTGGATGAGAGGCACATCGTGGTAGGGGAACCGTTGCCTGAGGATCTTAGGGTTAGACGGTAATTTTACTTAACGAAAATGAAGTTCAGGGCGCCGGCCTCCTCACGGGAGTCGGCGCCTTGGCCATTTTATGGACTGGGACGACAAAGCACAGTCATAGACTCTGGAGCGGTGATTGACTGCTGTTCTTGGGCTATGTACGGAAGTGCAAAAAATAATTCGCAAGCCAGGATCAGATTTTCTAACGCAAGGCCAGTATCAGAGTGTTCTGGCCCGAACTCGACTTTTCTGATATCGAGAGATCGCCGATAAAGTGGAATTGCTTCAGCGTACAGCTCCTGGTGGTGGTAGAGCGAGGCTAGATTAATCAGGGCATCAGCGACGTCTGGGTGACCCAAGCCTAGCACTGTCTCTCTGATTGCTAATACCCGTTCATAGACTGACCTGGCCTCTATATATCGGTCCAGATCGTCATAGAGCATCCCCAGATTGCTCAAGACGTGAGCCACCTCTAAGTGATTTGGCCCTAGCACAATTTCATCGATTGCCAGGGCTCGCTCGTATAGTGGTTCCGCCTCTTCGTAACGGGACTGCATTGCATAGAAAAAGGCCAGATTATTCATTGCGAACGCTACATCCGGGTGGGCCGGGCCCAAGATGGATTCTCTGATTGCCAGGGCTCGCTCGTATAGTGGTTCCGCCTCTTCGTAACGGGACCGGACTCCGTAGGTGAAAGCCAGGCTGTTCAGGGTTAGCGCTACTTCCAAATGCTGAGGGCCGAGGGCTGCCTCTCGGATGATCAGTGCTCGCCGCAGGAGGGGTTCCGCCTCTGCATAGCGACCTTGAGCATTGTAGATGAAGCCTAGGTTGTGCAGGGCTAGCGCCACGTCCGGATGGTCCAGCCCAAGGGCTTTTTCTCGGATATCTAGTACACGCTGGAGTTTAGACTCTGCTTCATCTTGGTGACCCTGATTAGCTAATATGCTTGCTTCAGTGAAGAGCGTATGAGCGATGGCAAGGATCGAATCAGTGGGGGCTGTCTGACCCTGAAGTGTACCAGAGATCTGAACAACCGGGATACCGAAGTAGAAGCCCAAAGCCAAGACCAAGGCTCGCGGCAGTGGTATCACTGCCTGGTACCACTCAACAGGTAATCCACCACGAAATGTCGATCACATTAATTAGTCAATGATTTTGGCCATCGCTCACGGGCACTGTGTTAGCAGGCTTCATATATGTATCCCACCACCGGAGTTCATTTGCCATCCGATGTACATTATTCCAGTGCCCCCGAATTCCGTGTGCCATGCCTTCATAAATGATGAGCTTAGTGGGCACACGTTGTTTTTTTAGAGATGTGTATAGCTGTATCGATCCTTCTAGAGGTACCCGGTAATCCTCCTCACCATGAACAAACAGAGTCGCTGCCTGCACTCCGCCCGAGTTCAGGTAGGCGGATTGTCGGATCATGATCTCTCGAGCCTCTGGGTCCCAGGGTGGACCTAGGAATTCCAGTTCTTTGGTGCGAGCGACGTCTGAAAGCGCGTAGTTACTGGTCCAATTAGAAGCTCCAGCACCGGATACAGCCGCCTCAAAGCGATCTGGATATCTAGTGATTAACCAGTTGGTCAAGATGCCACCATACGAGTGACCCGTGGTCCCTACACGTTCCCGGTCAATCGGGTACCGAGCGATTAGGTGATCGACACCTGAAAGCACATCTTCTCCGTCATTGGTACCCCATGCTCCCCAGGTTCCCCACTTGAATGCGTCTCCGTAGCCGGTTGAACTCCGAAAATTAGGCAGAAAGACAAAATATCCATTCGCCGCAAAGAGCATATTCTTGAAGTTGAATCCATATCCTGACGCGGAATGTGGGCCTCCATGGTTTACGATAATCAGTGGGTATCGTCCCTGTGGATCATAGCCGAATGGGTATATAAGAAACCCTTCTACTGTTGTTCCATCATAACTCTTGTAGAGGATCTGCTCTGATGGCTGAGTGGCGATCTCAACTTCTGTGAAAAAGTCAGCGTGGATGTCTGTGAGCCGTTTCTCGTTCCCGCCATCGATGTCAGCAACATATATGTCCGAAGGCCTCTCGAATTCTCCGACAGTGTAGGTCATCCGCTGGAAAGATTCGTCAATATCGAGCCCATTGATTCGTCGATGTCCAGTTGTGACCTGCTCTACACCTCCACCATTCGGAGAGACGCGGAAGAGGTGCCGGGCTCCTCCGATTCCGGTAACGAAGTAGATGTAACGACTGTCTGGTGACCACATCGGACTGCCCGGGTCGAGGTCCCAGTCTTCAGTTAGGTTCACCGGCTCACCACCATCGGCTGGTCGAATATACAAGTCTCTTGGCCCGCCATGGTTCAACTTTCGATCGATGATCATGTTCGTACCGAAGGCACGGGTATAGGAGATCCATCGGCCATCCGGCGAGAACCCAGCGCCCGAGTACGTATAGCCGTCGTTGGTGAGGCGAGTCAGCTCTCCCTCAACAGTGACCAAGAAAAGATCTGAGCGGCCGTAGGCAAGTTCATCTAGGACGGCTTCATCAGCTGTGAAAAGAAGCTTGCTGCCATCAGGTCTCCATCGCAGGCTTCCTGGTCTTAACCCCAGCTGCGTAAGCTGTTGTGGCGGCCCGTTGCCGTCTGTGGCGGTGATAAAGATCTCGGTTAGTGCCCGCTCACCTGCATCAGGGAGCGGAAAGCTTTGACCGTCTCTCCGGAACGGATACCAGTCAAAAGCTTCTCCTCTGAACCTTTCCTCGTGCCGGCGTTCAAACTCTGATAGATCGGATTCAGGGGGCTCAGGCTTGGGCATATCTTGAGTGAGTGCTGTCCACTGCCCATCCGGGCTCTGAACACCCGGCGATGCAATGCTCTCATCCCTTACTGCAGGCCCTTCAGGTTGTTCAGGATCAGTAAGCCAGACGGCGTCTTGGTGACTGAATCTTAAATGACCATCATCGGTCCACCGAGGATTAGAAACATTCTGACCATTGTGTAGCACCTTTACGGGCATTCCGGATCCATCCGACCGCACCACCCATGACTCGGTTGTGGTCCCATTTGTCTCTTCGATGCGTTGAGATACCGTAAACGTGATCCAATCACCTGATGGGGAGATCAGTGGAGACCCGACGCTCTTTATCTGATAGTAGTCCTCAAGTGTTAACTGGCGTCCCATTTGAGCAGAAATAGGAACTGCTGTGAGGATCATTAAACACATAAAAAAGACATTGCGAAGCATGGTCATCTCCAGCTTGTTGTCATCTGATTCTTAGGTTCTAACGTCGACTTCTGTTTGTGACGAGGTATTCCACAACTGACTCGTAGCGGGCTGCATCTGCTGCTGTCCGCCCCTCCTGATCTTCAGCTTTAGTATCGATGCCCAGTTCCACGGCCAACTTGACTGCCTCCAATGTTAGCGCTTCCACTTCTGAAGGACTTGGATCGATGTACGCTCTCATCCTGCGAGGCCCACCCATTCCGACAGCCGCCATTAGTGCCGTTGTCTTCTCCATCCTTTGGACAGTCCCAAAAGTTCCTTCAGCACCGATATAGTCTGCATGATGCACGAAGAGTGGATCTGCTCCGTGGTTCACCAGGAGACGCATTGTGGCAGGTTGGATAAATCGAGCAGCGAGCCAAAATGGGGCTGCTCCAACCAACGCAGGATGGAAGTGCCAGTCGCTGGAAGCCCGGCGTGAGGCGCTCCAGTTCGTAACTTGTGCATTCGGGTCGGCGCCATGCTCTAGAAGTGTGCGTGCCATAGCATGATCTCGTCGCATGATAGCCAAGTGAAGGGCAGAAAACCCCGCCTCAGCTGCGTCAGGGTCGGCACTCACATCTAGCAGGAATTCAACGACATCTCTATACCCGGAGTGTGCAGCAAGAACGATGGCGCTGGTACCGCGGGCATTGAAATCGTTTACGCGTGCACCTGCAGCTATAAGAAGCTTTGCGGAAGCAACGTCGCCCTCACGCGCTGCAAACATCAGCGCTGTATTATTCCCATGAGGCACGTTCTGTTGATTTGCTGGATCACTATGAGGAGGGATAGCCATCACCTGACTCCATGTCTCTGATCGAGCGTGGACGTCAGCTCCGTGTTCTAGGAGTGCACTAACGGCAGCGGAATGATGCTGCGCCGCCGCCCACATGAGTGCGGTTTGTCCACGTGCACCCCTCGCATTGGGGTCAGCACCAGCCATTAACAGAAGCTCCACTACCTTGGCGTTGCCGGTTCGAGCTGCAGTCATCACTGGGCTTTCGCCCGAGACAAGAGAAATGGCAGGGTCCGCTCCGTTTCCTAGTAGCATCCCAACCATCTCTTCACTTCCGTTCAAGCTTGCATTCCAGAGCGCTGTTGCTCCGAGATCATTCACCGCATTGGGGTTGGCACCTGAATTAATTAGTAACTCGGCAGTTTCAATGTTATCCCAGTAACTTGCCCAGTGGAGCGCAGTTGCCCCATCAGCTGAGGTCACGGTGGCTTTCTCGCCCTGCTCAAGCAATGTCCGGAGTTTGTCCCAATCCTGATTCTTGGCAGCCTCAATCAGGGGGACCGGATCGGAGTTGTTCTCTCTTGGTGATAAGCCGGTCGTGAGGTCAGCTCTTGTGGTGCCACCCAGAGAGAGGACCATTAAGAGCAGAAATACCTTGTTCCGCCTAAATTTCAGGACGATTGTTCCGAAGTCCTTCCGCATTTGAGACTAGAGCCCTGGTAGCGCATCAAGCGACAGAACACCTGTGCTTGCACCGATTTGTTCCACTGGGACGTTCATTTTATCCATCAGGGTAACCAGTAGATTTGCCATCCCTGGGGCATTTGAATACTCGAGATGTTGGCCACCCGAAAGGCCACCCGCACCCCCTCCCATTACGAGAAGAGGAAGGTTGCGTCCGGAATGCCTGGTGCTATTGGAGATTCCTGACCCATACAGAATTGTCATGTTATCCAATAGTGATCCGTCACCATCAGGCGTTGCTTGTAACTTGGTCAGATAGCGTGAAAATAGTTCGGTGTGGTAGCGATTGATCTTCGACATCTGGGCCACTAGATCTGGTTGATCATTGTGATGCGACAGCGGATGGTGGGCTTCGGGCACACCGATTTGAGGATAAGGTCGTGCGCTTTGCTCTTTTCCAATCATGAATGTGATTACCCGAGTGAGATCAGTCTGAAGCGCCAAGAGTTGCAGGTCTAACATGAGTTCTAAGTGATCTTCGAATACTGCCGGTGCTCCTTCTGGCTGCGGGAACTCAGGCAACTCAAGATCAATCTGCGCCTCCGCTTTCTGAATCCTCCGCTCGACATCACGAATTGCCTCTGTGTACTGATCCACTTTCATCTGATCCTGTGCCCCGATATCCCGGCTCAGGTCGCTCAACTTTTCCGTGACGGAGTCAAGGATGCTCTTCTGTTGTCGTAATCTGCCTGCCCGCGCGTCGCGTTCTGTAGAGCCCGCATCTCCAAAGAGTCGCTCAAATACCGCCCGGGGGTTGTACTCTGTGGGTAGCGGCTGTGTGGGTCCCTTCCACGAGAGTGTGTGCGTATAGACGCAGCTTAGATTACTACTGCACGCGCCCGCATTTGCAGGTGCATCCATAGAAAGCTCTAACGAGGCAACCTGGGTCTGCTTACTAAATTCCCTTGCTAGGATTTGATCCATCGATATATCAGCAAAAATCTCTGTTTCAGTTCTGCCTCCCTGTCGAATGCCTGTCAGGAAGGATCCTGAAGCTCCAGCGTGGATCTGCACCCAATTTGCTCTGATTCCCGAAAGAACCAACATCTGATCCTTGAACTGAGCGAGAGGTTCAAGAATAGGTGTTAGCTCAAAATCACGGCCTATACCTGTAGGAGACCAATACTCCATGGCCATCCCATTTGGTACGTAGAATGTTTGGAAACGATGAACACGCTCAGGTGCTGACAACCCACGCAGACCAACAGGGACCATAGCGTCTAGTAAGGGCAGTGCCAGGCTGGCACCGAGCCCCTTCAAGAGGGTTCGTCGTGGAAGAGCCTTTCCAGTCAGAATCGTTGTCATATTGTCACTCCCGGGCGTGTTCTATTGCTGCATCAGGCTGCTTCCATAGACCTTCGAGTTAGGAAGGCTGGACTGTTTACGATCCCAAGGACGATCGACGACCAGCGGTAGTCGTTGTCCTTCGCATCCCGCACGATTTGGCGCACCGTAGGCTGATCAAAATACTCCAACGGACGTCCTAGCGCGTAAGACATGAGTTTCTCGGTCACAGTGCGAACGAATTGCTCATCATAATCAAGTAATAGGTCTCTAAGCGAGGACATTCCTGTGAGTTCGACGCCATTGGGCCATGTGCCTCGGTTATCAATCTCGTTTCCGCGGTCATCCACATTTCGCCATGCGCCGACAGCGTCAAAATTCTCGAGCGCAAACCCCAATGGGTCCATGAGCGAATGACAACTAGCGCAAAGAGGTTCGGTCCGATGTTGTTCGAGTCGCTCGCGGATCCCAAGGGCGACTACCTCGTCCGCATCGTCTAGGGTGGTATCTACGTTAGCCGGTGGCGGAGGGGCGTCCGCTCCCAAAATGTTATCTAAGAGCCATTTTCCGCGCAGTACCGGTGACGTGCGGTCCGGGTAGGCGGTGATCGCCATCAACCCGCCATGCCCGAGTAACCCACCCCGTTGATCGGGATTCGGAAGCTTGACCCGACGCGGCCGACTGCCGTATACGCCAGGGATCCCATAGAATCTCGCTAATCGCTCATTTACAAATGTGTAGTCGGCGTTCAGTAGCTCTAACACAGAACGATCTTCGCGCAGATTGCTGGCAATGAACATCTCTGTCTCTTGCCGAAAGGCTTCCAGTAGGCTGTCATCGAAGTCGGGATACTTGTCTGGATCTGCTAGCTTTTCCGGAAGAAGGCGAAGGTTTAGCCACTGAGCAGCGAAGCCTCTGACAAGAGCATCGATGGTCCGAGGCTCTGAAAGCATCTTTAGGACTTGCTCCTCGAGAACGGTTGAGTCAGTCAAGCGCCCTGTTTCAGCAAGATTAAGCAAAGGCTCATCCGGAATGCTACTACCGAGAAAAAAGGATAGGCGCGAAGCGATCTCAAAATCATCGAGGTTGTAGACATCACCGTGGTCGACACCAACCGGTTCTCGGTATACCCGCAGTAGGAATTCTGGATCAACGATGAGTCGTTCTAGTGCGAGTTGGATCCCGCTATCAAAGCTTCCTCCCTCTACTCGGCCTTTCTGGAAAAAATCAAGGAGTATTTCTACGTCCTGTGCTGTGCTCGGACGGCGGTATGCTCTCCGTGCCATCTGAGAGAGAATCTGCGTTGCACAGACTTCCTCTTCAGCCCGCGAATTTGGCCTGCACACAAAAATTTCATTATCACGGGGATTGTCTCTGGTCGTCCCAGTGATTTCGTAGGGGCCTTGGATTTGGACCGAGTGCACACTCGCATAATCCATATAAATTTGATCATTCGTCAGAACCCGACCTCTCTGGAGAGGCTGTGGCAGGCCCTCCGGTTCCCACTGTTCCCTGACAAACGATACGCTCACCACACGTGGTCCAGCTTCGACAGCTAACCTGAGTTCCAGATGAGCATCACCCTGAGATTGCATGTATGCTTCCCACTCAGGGTCACCGAATGAGCCAGGCTCGCCCGATCCAGCATAACTTGCAGCTGCGGGCCTAACGTCAGTCGCACCTCCGCCTACAGTGAACCTTTCGAGCAGCACTCCATCCAACCTGAGATCTAGCTGTTGCGGCCATCCCATACCCATGAGGTAGTCTTGGTACTGCCTCCTGAGATGGATTTTAATCAAGTACTGTCCATCGGTCGGGAAGTGGTATCGCACGGCAATTCCACCCCGAGATCCGAACGGGAGATCTTCGCTTTGGCGTTGGTTCTGCACGACGTGTAGGGGGACTACAAAAGTTTCCACCCCAGGAGTGGTGGGAGGCAGCCCTGTTGCAAGACGGGTCACTTGCCGAGCCACAGACATGTATCGTTCCATATGAGTGGTCGTAATGGATAGAGCGTCCGCAAAGTTGTCGAAGCTGCCATCCGCTGTTTCATCACCCGGCAGAAGCGACATGACGTCCACTTCGAGGTCTAGCAGATCATTAATGGCGTTATTGTATTCCAGGCGGTTGAGGCGATGGACCGGATTTGTGGTGCCCGGGTTAGGCATAGCAGCCAAGGCTGCTTGGTCGAGTCCTGTCTCGAGCCAAGTCGCTGCCAGGTCATAGTCCGCCGGATCAGGTCTGGTTACGTCACCTGGTGGCATCGTTCCAGTTCTCAGCTTACGTACTACTTTTTCCCACTTATCTGCTTCTACACTCAGATCTTCAATATCCAGCACATCGAGTGCCAGCCCTGCGGTAAGCCGCCTTTCGTTGTGGCATCTAACGCAGTAGAGGTCCAAGATTTCTCGGACTTCAGTAGGGTCAGCCCCTCCAATGTCAGATGTAATAGGAGTCGAAAAGACAGGGTCGGATGAAGGGCTATGTGCTCC
>CEVQ01129788.1_pt1 | contig 11688 bp, 10 predicted proteins | sample 356551 | NCBI WGS metagenome assembly CEVQ01 (sample SAMEA2623756, study PRJEB7988) | marine metagenome | biome: marine biome (ENVO:00000447); feature: mesopelagic zone (ENVO:00000213); material: "saline water (ENVO:00002010), including plankton (ENVO:xxxxxxxx)" | depth 250 m | reverse complement strand
ATCCAGTACGCTGCAGAGCAGCTTCCTCCAGCCAGCGTTCTAGAAGGACGAATGACTCCTCAATATCAAAGTTGAGCGAAGCGATGCTAACAGCACGGAATAGAACACCTGTGGATACTCGCGCCTTTACAGATTCTCCGATTGGTGGGACGTGTACACCCAACGCACGTGTCATATAGCCAGCAGCTGCCATCCCTTCACGGGTCAAATAACACTCCACCAACGCGCGATCTTGGTAAGTTAGACTGAGACCATGCTCATGTTGAGTAACCGTCAGAGCAAGATGTGCACGAGGAGTCGCCATTACCTCTTCAGCGTAGTCATAGATTGTGGTGTGCGACTCAGGCAAAGGTATTGATCTCGACGGGTGAGCCGGATTCGGTCTCAAGGCCGATAACTGTCCCCAATAGCGATTTTTGGACATAGGCGAGACCAATGGAGTTGGAGCTCCCAAGCGAAGTAATTGCGCTGGTAACAATCCCCACCTGCTTGCCTTCGAGCATGAGTTGTGTTCCCTCAGTGACATCTGCGTTTGCGGGCCAAGTCAGTCCCACTAACTGTTTTTTGACCTTGTCGTAGGTATTAAGGCGAGTTATGACTTCTTGGCCGATGTAGCAACCCTTTGAAAAACTGACATAGTCGATAAGACTTGCGTCATGCGGGTTGTAATTCTCTGTTAATTCCTTTCCATAGACGGGTATTCTGTTCTGGATACGGACAGTTTCAACGATTTCACGATCTGCTGCCTCCAGGTCCATCGTGTTCCACAATTCGTCCACCGACCCAGCTGGAGCTACGATATCGTAACTGGGGATACCTAGGAAATCAGTCCGGCTGATTGTCAAGAAGGTGTCACGCCATGTGGTTGAGATAAAGGACTGTAATTTGGGGATTGGGAGGTTACTGTCACACAGGGTATCCTCGGCTTTTGAACCTACGATTGATACCATCGTTGTGCGCGAGGTAATATCCTCGACTTGGACGTCCTCCATGATCGTGTAATAGTCGATCCATTCAGCTACTTTTTCCGCAGCACAAACAGATGTGTTGATAAGAAGTTCGTCTTTTAGGCGATAGACCTGGAGCATGTCTATTATTCGCCCCTTGTTAGTTGTGAGGATGGTGACTAGTCCGTTGCCTATCTCTAAATCCATAAGCTCGTTGGTTGATAGGCGGTTCAGTAGATCCACAGCATCTTTACCAGTGATCCTTAGCCTACCCACGTCCGATCTGTCTATGGCGGTTGATCCTTCGGTAAACGATCTGTACTCGTCAGTCAGGACCGATGAGGCTGAATAATCTGTTGTGGTAACTTGACTCATGAACTCCTCAGCAAAATCAAATCGCCGCCCTAGTACTTAGGAGCGGCGAACGATGGAAGCATCTATTTGGAGGTTTTCTCTACACCCCAAACGATGTGCCACAGCCGCAGGTCGTCTTGGCGTTCGGGTTGTTGAACACGAAACCTTTGCCGTTCAGGCCGCCCGAGTACTCCAGAATTGTGCCAGCGAGAAAGACATAAGATTTCCGGTCGACAAATAGCTTAAGACCGTGTTCCTCGATAACCTTATCGTCCTCTTTGGGTTCGTCTACCAAATCAAGCATGTAGGTTAGGCCAGAGCAACCTCCACCTTTGACGCCCACTCGCAGATAGGCGCCAGGCTTGCCAGCCTGCTCAGCGAAGGTTTCCACATGTGAAGCAGCCTCTTCACTTATGTTAATTGTAAGAGGTTTGTTTTCAGATGTTGCGGTAGTTGTCATTCCGCATTCTCCTAATATAGTGACGTCTATTCTAGATATACCTAGTCCGACCGTCAACGTATCTAACGTCTAGATTTCGTAACCTGGGAAACGCTCCTCGTTTCGAACTCCGTGACGATGAGGTAAATACTCAACCACAATCTCTACCTCTGCAACCGATATTGGGTGCACGAGCTTAGCGTCCTTTTCAATGATGTCCAAGCGTACCGTATTATTACCTTTCACAGGTAGTCCTACCTCTTTCAAGTCAACGTGCAGGCGATATCCAAGAACGGCATGATCCGGGTGGGGCCGAATGTTATAGGTCCAATCGGCTATGCGAATGAAATTATCGTCGATGGGTTCACCGTTCCACACTAACCGCACACGGTCGTGATGCACCATATTTTGGATCATGACGCGGAGTTCGCACCTCCACAGACGTTCGACATCGATAGAGTTAAAGTTATCAGAGACATCAATAGTGATTTCAGGCCCTAAGTCCCCTGGGTTTGGATACGCTGGTAACTGGTCTTTCTCTCCGAATTTAGTAGCCTTATCACGTTCGGGTGGTACTATCCGGTAACTCTTGTCTTTGTAACGTAGGGTCTCGGGATGACCTAGAAGCCGAAGTCGGCCTAATGCCGCGTCGTCGTAAGGGTAACGCCCCGGATGCGGGTAGTAGGTTGGGAAGAACACACCATCACCACCGGCCGCGTAGATGTTACAAGCGGCTGCTGTGGTCACCTCACGGGTTTCGTGTTTGCCTTGGGATGTTATGTTGCCCATGATTTTCACATCTGTATCCCTTGCTGCCTCAACTATCTGTCTAAAGTTCGCCACGTCACTTTCATACCCGCCTACCACCGGAACTGCAATAATCGTGTCGACGAGGCCCTGATGGATCCAGGAATCTATATCCATCCCCATCGCGATTGAACCTGGCAAAGTAGCAGCTATTCTTACAACCAGTCGTTTCGCACGACTTTGGTCCTGTGCGGCCTGATTACAAATTGCTCGGATGTCAGTCATCCACTGAGTAATTGTCTCCGTGTGCTCAGTAACTTCCCGACGGGCAATTAGTGGAAGAGCACCTCCAAAGAGGTTGATCTCGATGCCGTCCGTAGGATACTTGCTCACTAATTCTTTGATAACTCTGAGCCGACCCTCTCGCACTTCTGGGACACTGAACGAGAGTCGGGAAGGATCGTCGTGCTTACTTTCTGGGAAATCGTCCTCAGGTCCAACCTGCCACTCCGGGTGATCCATTTCAAAATTAGATACCCGTGAGTCTGTGACTCTCCCCTTTGGGCGATGTCGAAGGAATGGAAAGAAGCTAGGGATAAATTGGAAGCCCTTATCTTGGGCGTACTTGCAAATCAGTGCCAGCGGATCGATATCCCTATCGACTGCGGATTTAAGATTTAGACCCGCACGATACCAGATAGCCGTATCGACGAGGTCGACGTTGTGCCCCCAGCGTTCACCAACATCAGTGGCATAGTGAACGACAGGACCTCCGCCTGTTTCGTAAACAATCGTGTCGATACCTAAGTCGAGCACCTCATCAATTGGTTCAAGGTACTGTTCAATGCTCATCGGTGGTTCGTAGAGATATGTGCTGGTATGACGGCCATCCGTGTAGAACATGACTTCATGCGATTTGCTCATATCAACTCCTAGCCGGTGAATAGTTCTAAAGTAGCATTATCCGTTAGGTGTTTGGAAAGTGGATATTATAAGCTGATGCTCTTGGATTGTTTAAGGAGTGTTGAAGATGACTAGAAAAGTTTTAGTAACCGACTACGTTTGGCCCTCAACCGATCCAGAGCGGGCTGTCATCGAAGCTGGGGGAGCGGAGCTAGTGATTGCACCGGATAGTGATGAGGATACTCTGATAGAACTTGCCCGAGATTCTGATGCGATAATGACCTGCTTTGCGAAGGTTACGGAGAAAGTTGTTCGGGCTGCTGAAAACTGTCTGGTAGTCAGCAGATACGGGGTGGGTACCGATAATATCGCTGTTGACGTTGCAACCGAACTTGGAATCATCGTCACCTACGTACCTGACTATTGTGTTGATGAAGTATCCGATCATGTGCTCGGTATGATGTTGGCATGGAACCGCCGCATTGTAATGCACAACACAGATACGAAAGTGAACGGTTGGGGCAATGCAGGGCTTGGATTCCGTATCATGCGTCTCCGAGGTAAACGCTTAGGGGTGGTTGGTTTCGGACGTATCGGTCGCGCAGTAGCTGATAAGGCCAGGGCATTTGGAATGGAGGTTATTGCAAGTGATCCCTTTGTTACCGCTGAGCAAATGGCGGAAGTTGGTGTAGTTAAGGCTGAAACCCCAGAACTTTTGAGCCAGTGCGAGTTTGTAACCCTTCACTCTCCGCTGATCCCCCAGACTCAGGACATGATCAGTGTCGAAGAATTCGGGCAGATGCGGAGTGATGCATTCCTAATAAATTGCGCTCGTGGTGGGTTAGTCGATGAGGAGGCTCTGTACAGTGCACTCACATCGGGAGCGATTGCTGGTGCTGGGCTTGACGTGCTTGTCGATCTCCAACCTCCCCTAGATCACAGGATAATACAGTTGGACAATGTGATCGTGACACCCCACACAGCGTTCTTTTCCCAAGAGGCAACCCTTGAGCTGGAAGAACGTGCAGCGGAGGCAGTAATTGATGTATTCAAGGGCCGAATGCCGGCCAATGTATTTAATAAATCGGTCCTTGAATCTTCTCGTCAAGATGTGTCATAGAAACGCAGGTGTTAATCAACTGTAGTTGGGATGTTTCGGGGTTTTGAATTCATGAAGCAGCTAAATAGTAATGGCGTAGTTGCCTGTGTGCACCCTCTGCCTGCTCAGGAGGGAGCAAAGGTTTTGGAGGCCGGAGGTAACGCCTTTGACGCAGCTATAACTACGGCCTTTGTACAGATGATTGTAACCCCGTTCAGTTGTGGTGTTGGCGGTATGGTATCGGCTAATCTCTGGGAGTCTCGAACTCGTGAACATCTAGTCATAGATGGGTACATGCGTGCAGGTTCACTTGCGACTGAGGATATGTGGGCTGCCGAATATGTTGGCGAGGCAGATGTTTCAGGCGCAAGCTTGTTTGATGACAATCGTAGCGTAGTCGGATATACATCCATTTGCACTCCGGGCTCTGTAGCGGGTCTGGCCGAAATACACAGAAGATTTGCATCTATGCCGTGGGCTGAATTACTTGGACCTGCCATTCGTGTCGCTCGCGAAGGACACATCGTTCCAATAACTTTGGCGCGCCAACTAGTAACTCCTTCGCTCTCAGGCTATGAGCCGGACATGTTGAGTCGCATAAATACGACCGAAGAGTGTGCCCGGTTGTACCTTAATCCTGATGGTACGTTACTTCGCCAAGGACAAACCATACGTAATCCTGACTATGCTGACACGCTTGAGATAATCGCAACGCGTGGAGCTGAGGAGTTTTACAGAGGTGATTTAGCGAGGGAGATTGCCCAGGATATTCAGGCTCATGGTGGGTTTGTTACCCTCGAAGATCTCAATGAATTTGAGACCAGAGTCTATTTACCTCCGAGTGGAAAGTACGGAGCGTACGAAGTGTTTTCGAATGGAGCTCCTGGAGGCGGCCCACTATTAATTGAAGCTCTTAACGCACTTGATGGTGTAGGGCTCGGAGAACTGGATCCGAGCGATCTTGAGTATGCACGCTACTTAGCTTCCACTCTGCAGTTGGTGAACCAGGACCGCAGAAGCTATCTTGGAGATCCAAGGTTTGTCGGTAAGGAGCCTCAAGACGTGCTCACCTCTCAGTCGCAGGCTGAGAGGATCCGGGAGGCTGTTCTCAGAGGTGTTGTGGGTGGGGAATTGCCTGAGAAGGAGGATACGGACACTACGCACCTCACTGTTGTCGACCGTGCCGGGAACATCGCATCAATCACGCACACGCTGGGCAATCACTCAGGAGTGGTAACACGGGGACTTGGATTCCTCTATAACAACGGCATGAATCGTTTTGATCCACGACCTGGCCATGCCAGTTCGATCGCACCGCGAAAAGCACGTTTACACCTAATGATGCCCGCCATAGCTTTTAGACAAGATGAACCGGTAGTCGCCTGGGGCGCTCCTGGTGGTAACTCCATACTAGGGGCTATGGTCCAGACATTTACTAACGTCGTCAATTACGGTATGAACTCTACCAAGGCGACCATAGCACCCCGCATTTATGCCGAAGGATCCAAAGTGTGGGTTGAGACGCAAGTCCGATCTGATGTAATGGAAGGACTTCGATCTCAGGGACACGAGATCATAATCAATCCAGGTTCTTTAGCCGGTAGCGCAAGGATCCAGATGGTCGTCATTGAACCGGATGGAAACTTGGATGCAGCATCAGATCCTCGAGGTGAGTACGGAGTGGCGTACGCCCGCCCCCGTTGAGAGCACTTATCCACTCAGACTACCAGCCTTCAGATCCATAGCTAGGGAACGGAAATTGCTTACCCGATGAATTGTACAGAGGTCAGCGTCATGTTGGTCTGCCGCATCACGGCTTGTGCGTGAAAGAACTACCAAGTCATCATTGTCGATAACTGCACTCGGATACATGAAACTCCGGTGAATGCTGTTGGGCCATCGAGCGACACAGCCAGCAGGGAACCAGTTGAGGCAATCGATGCTGTAGTGTAGAAAAAGCCAGCGGCGCTCGTTCCCTGGTCCACCCGAGTATCTTGTTTCGCGCATTCTACTGCCCCACCCAAGTAGATCTTGGGAATTTGTTACGAGATTGCTAAGCATCCAATACATATCTTGGGCGTGGTCTTGGACGATGAAGAACTTGCACTGTCCTCCCGGCCAAGAGGTGAACTGGGTGAAGGTGAGACGATTCCCTGAAGGCTCGTAGTCAAGAACTGCTGCGATGTTTGAGGTCGCCTTTTCATCAATGATGCTGCGAGCAAACACCCTGATGTGTCCGTTCACGTCCACGGTGTTTGGCTCAAGCCAGACGAATGGAGATTTCCAGCCACCAAAGATATGTGGGCGGTCGTTGGGGGGGAAGAGTTCCCGGGTTAAACTGGTGGGGACCCGAGGGTTTTGGACGATATTCGAGATACTCCAGGCGCCTGGATCAAGTGGAGACTTGCCTCTTTCCAGGCGCACCATCACCTTGCCCCTGTAGTCGACTTCACCAACTGATGAGTCGTGATCCATAGCCCAATAAAAGGCACCAGGTTTTGTGACAAACGAGGTGGAGATATTCCAGAATGGTCCTTCCAAGACGGTACTTGGTTTGGACCAGGTATTGCCTTGATCATCACTGGAGGCGATCTGGAAATTCCTATGAGTTTTACTTTGTACGAACATCAGCAACTGACCGTCAAGTAAGAAGGGGGTACCCTCTTCGAATGGTAGAGCACTGAGTTCTTCCCACTTCTTACCGCCGGTTTCACTACGGAGAATTCTTAGGATTCGCTCTCCATTTGGTCTCTGGCGTCTCCACTGGGGCGCGGCAAGGATTAGAGTCCCGTTTTCGAGCCGAGCTAGGTTTGGGTCGTGGAAAAAATAAAGATCTGTATCCGGTACTTGGGCCGCTATTACGAAGTCCTGTGCAAGTGGGTCGATGTTTGGATTAAACATTACGGTACCTTACTGCAGTTCATATGCTGTTTGAAGTTCAATCTAATTTAAGGGTGTACTATACCCGTTCACCATTAGAGGAGCGGACTATGATTATCGATTCTCATGCCTACTGTTTCGAGCCAGCGGACAGCCCTAGGGGATACTCCAGTGCGGAGGAGCATTTGCGATGGACTCAGGCGGCTCACGCAGGTCACCACCAACCAGCTATGAGCATTCCAGATGGAGTTATTGGCAGGTCCGATGTTCTTGACCCGAAAGGTGAACACAATATTGATGATCTCCCTGACGTGAGTTTTCGTGTCAATAAACCACGCGGTAGGGTTGTGTGGAACTGGGAAGGCCAAGAGTTCACGAAGTATTTTTACCCTCCTAACCTGCGAGACACGGAGTTCACTGCTTTCAGTCTTGACTGTGAGATGCATTACGCGGGTGTGGATGCTGCGCTCTTACACACCGATCCAATGCTGGTTCGGGATGCGACCTATCTTCGAGACATTGTAGAAAGATTCCCTGGTCGCATTTACTCGATGGCTCCCGTGGATGAGTGGCGCCTGTTGAATGAAATGGACACGGTAATTTCCGAGACTGTGACGGCTATAGAGGATTATGGGCTACACGCGATCAAGTTTATTCCCCCCTTGTGTTATCGCACCAGTGATGAGCCATGGGATGATGGCCCCTATCGGCCGTTCTGGGAGGCGGTTACCAAGCTTGGAGTTCCTATCTTTTTCACATTAGGTGCTGGGCCAGATGACCTGAAGGGCACAAAACGGACAATTCTTGAGGAAAGGCGAGGTTATCTAGACGAGCATCGTACGCTACTGCGTTGGATGGAACGATATCCTGACAACGTTTGTAGCCTGACACATGGATTTCCATGGAGGGCGTTCTTAGACCCGTCCAAGGAGAAGATTGAGCTCCCCGACGAGATTTGGCAACCGTTTGAGGGGGAGAACTGCAACCTTGAGGTGTGTTTCCCAGTCAGGCTGGGTGACATCTACGATTTTCCTTATCACGAGGTTTGGGAGACCCTAAGCACAATGGTCGAGAAAATCGGGCCTAACCATCTACTCTGGGGTACCGATATGCCATTCCAGAATCGTTTTTGCACATACGGGCAGTCTCGTAAATGGATTGAGGCGTATTTTGCACCGTCTGTGGGTCTCAGTGATGCAGATCTTGAATTGATCCTCGGCGGTACTTGCGCCCGTATACTTGGGATAAAGAACTAGCCTCGGAAAGTTGGGATAACCTCGCTTGCGAACAATTCTATAGAGCTCATCACCTTCTGGTGAGGGACCTGATCAGTTTGCATAACCATTAGAAGTTGATCGGCGCCTGCTCGCTCATGAATGCGAATGCCTTCGATACAGCTCTGAGGGTCCCCCGCAATTATTATGCCTCTTTGGCACAGGGTTGAAGGGTCAAGTTTCTCCCAAATTGCTCGTGCAGCCTCTTCATCAGCATCTGGGTTATTTTCGGCCCCACGTCCTATGAGTATGTTGTTGAAGTCACGTTCAAGGTGCTCAGGAATCCCGCCCCAGGCTTCAAGCAGGTTTTGGTAGACGTCTTGCCGGCCTTGTGTGTACGGGCGATCTGGTCCAAAAAATGATTTGATGGCATCTGCGCCAAGCCGTTGAGCTTCTTCGTTGTCGCTGCCGCAGTGGGCTATTGTGAAGTTACCCCACTGGTTGTTAACAAACCCTCCAACGGGATTCGCGTTATTGATATCGCGCTTGTACTTCCTGATGTGCTCTGTGTAGTTAGAAGGCTCCTCTGATGAAAATGCTAATACCCCGATCCCTTTTTCAGCCGCGAGGGTATATGTCTCTTTCTGCATAGCCGCCACCCAGATAGGTGGGTGAGGTTCCTGTAAAGGTTTCGGGTGTATACGGCGAGGCGGGATATTCCAGAAGTTACCCTCCCATGTAAACTCGTCCGCTTCTTGCCATATCTGAGGGACCATATTCAGGGCTTCATCCCAGATAGCTCGGGTATCCCGCGGGTCGACCTCAAATCCTTGCTGTTCGTATGGACTGCTTCGCCCTGTGCCGAACTCGACACGACCACCGGATAGTCGGTCTACCATCGCTACTTTTTCGGCGACACGTATAGGGTGTTCGTGCGGTAAAACAACAACACCAAAGCCTAAGCGTATCTGTTTTGTTAGTTTCGCAAGAGCACCCAGGATGACCTCTGGGGCCGACGATCCAGAGAACGAGGTCAAGAAATGGTGTTCGACTAGCCAAATGTAGTCGAACCCTACCTTATCCGCGAGTACAGCTTGTTCGATAGTTTCCTCGATTAGTGATTGTTCGTCGACCACATCATCGAGCGTTGGCCGTTGCATCTCGTATAGTAAGCCGAACTTCATCCGGTGCTCCAAATTCAGGTAAGTCTTGGCATCGTATCGGCGGATTATTGGCATTGTCAACGAGGTGATGAGCCTTTGCTACAATGCCGTATAGGGAGGGGTCATGAATGATCAGCTATCTTTGCTATTTATCGGAGGTCATCCCAAGGATGTGATCTTGTACGCTGGGGGTACCATGGCTCTCCACGTGCAACGGGGTGATCGGGTGGTAGCCCTCTCTCCGACCTACGGGCTGACTCACCATCAGAAGGCTGTTGCTGCGTTTAATCGTGGTGAGGAGTTGGACCTCGATTTGCTGAAAACAGAACGGCTCAAGGAGTTAACAGCAGCTTGTTTCGAACTAGGCGTGACCGATGTCAGATGTCTTGATTACGATGATTCTGTGCCAATTATCGATCGGGAGGTCATTCTTCAGATTGCCGATGTAATTGGTCAGGTACGCCCAGACGTAATTGTGATGCACCATCCTCATGACAGCGTAGGTATGCACGGGGCCGTTGCACAGATGACACTCACTGCGATGGAGAATGCCAGTACCGTGTTGCAGGGCAAGCACAAACCACACACCCCAAGACAGGTTTTCTTCCACACTCAGTTTGGCCGTACTAACCTTCTAGAGCACGATGTCCCACGGATCCCCTCAGTCGTGATAGATATCACCCCAACTGTCGTGAAAAAGGCCAAGGCTATGAATCACTTTGTATCTCAGGACTACGGGGAAGATAGCCCCTTGCAGCGTAAACTAGGGGAGATCTTAGATGGTAATATTTTCGGGCTGCACAAGCGAGTGGCTTACGCTGAGCATTACGCCCCCTTTAACTCATCCGTCTATGATAGTTTACCTCTCAGTGACTATGAACTTAGGCTTTCTACTAGAACACCGGAAGAAACGTTGTTGGACATGACACAGATGTTACTTGACGATTTTGATCCTAAAGACTGATGTCTAGAGAATGGGTTGAATTAAGTGTTGAGACGCCCCCGGAATTTGTTGAGCCACTTACCCAGGTATTTACTGAGCATGGCGAAGGGGGAGTAGCGGTTGATTTGCCCGGAGGGTTCAATCCTGATGAGGGCGAAGAACCACCTGTAGCTGAACGCGTTGTTGTAAAAACATATATTCCTCACGATGCGACTCTTGAACATAGGTACAGTCGGATTGAAGTGGCGCATAGACTCATTGCGCATATTGGGGATGTGTCACCATTACAGGTCCGGGTTGTCAAAGAGGAGGACTGGGAGCGAGCTTGGAAGGACCACTTCCACCCACTAAGGGTCGGACGCAGTTTAGTGGTGGTACCAACATGGAGAGAACGTGAATATGATCCAGTTGAGGGAGACGTTGTAATTAGGCTAGACCCTGGCCTCGCATTCGGAACTGGACACCATCCCACCACCCGAATGTGTCTAAATCTTGTGGAGCAGTATGTACACGGCGGTATGCATGTGTTAGACGTGGGGTGTGGTTCAGGCATTTTGTCCATTGCTGCAATTAAGATGGGAGCGGTCAGAGCCTTCGGTTTGGAGATCGATGAGATGGCTTTCGAGGCTGCTAAAAGAAATGTCAATGACAACGGACTTGCTGCTAGTATCCGAATTGAGCAAGCATCTTTACCGCACCCGGATGTCTCCTGCGAAAATTACGACGTGGTTGTAGCAAACATCTCTTCTAAGGTAATAATTGATCTTTCGCGAGATATGGCCGCTGCAATTAAGCCCAAAGGCAGGCTACTACTATCGGGAGTCCTTGATGAGCAAGCGATATCAGTCGTTGAATGCCTGTCCTCACTTGGAATGATCTTGGAGGAGCAGCAGACGGAAGCTGATTGGGTAGCGATGGTCTTCTCTAGTCCGTAGTATGCATAATTTTTTTGTTCATCCCTCATCGATCAAAGCCGATCAGGTGACTTTGACAGGAGAA
>CEVQ01016760.1_pt1 | contig 11711 bp, 11 predicted proteins | sample 356551 | NCBI WGS metagenome assembly CEVQ01 (sample SAMEA2623756, study PRJEB7988) | marine metagenome | biome: marine biome (ENVO:00000447); feature: mesopelagic zone (ENVO:00000213); material: "saline water (ENVO:00002010), including plankton (ENVO:xxxxxxxx)" | depth 250 m | reverse complement strand
GAACGGATATCGCTAGCAGCTACTGTGCCATCGCGTAGCAGAAGCATACGATCTGCTTGGCTTGCCAAATCAGGGTCGTGAGTGACCATCAAAATTGAAATTGGATTTTCTTCGTCATGGCATAGGGATTTGAACAACCGAAGTACATCGGCACCAGAGGTAATGTCAAGATTACCCGTTGGCTCATCTGCTAGCAATAATGGACGATTACCAGCGATGGCTCTAGCAATAGCTACTCGTTGTTGCTGACCACCTGAAAGTTGGTCTGGAATGTGATCCATTCTGTCACTAAGATTAACTCTAGCTAATGCATCTCTTGCCCTCTCTTCAGCTTCCTTTGAAGGAACACCTGAAATCTCCAATGCAATTGCTACATTGTCTAATGCCGAGAGATGCTCCAGAAGATGGAAATCTTGGAAAATCCAACCAACTAAATTACGGCGAACATCGACTACTGAAGAGGGATTCTTCAACCCATATGTTCTAGATTCAAGAGTTATTTCCCCGCTTTCAGCAGCCAATAATCCACCGATGATATTCAAAAGTGTAGATTTACCACAGCCAGATGGACCCATCAATGCTACGAGCTCGCCTGGTGCAATCTCTAGATTGATTCCTTTGAGTACTTCCAAACGATTTGAGCCCGAGCCAAAGCCTTTGCTCAGCTCATCAACCCTAAGCATGAATCAACCGCCCTACGGGCGGTTAAAGCAATTTTGGGTTTGAGCATTTCAACTTGGAATCAATTCTCTGAATGCTGTAATCAGTACAATGGACCCCAAGGAGGAAGGTCTGTTCCAGGATCCATGAAACCATCTTCCCCACCGGATTCATCATCTTCGGTGTCAGATTCTTCTTCAGATTCTTCTTCAGAATCATCATCGTCAGAATCCCATGTCTCTTTCAACCAATTCTTGAACCATGTGTTTTCACCTTCATATAGAGGTCCATCGTAATCCTCGTCATAGACATTAAGGACACCATCACCATCATGATCATCAAATCGATAATCTTCTGCATTAACAGCATCAACGAATGCTTCAAGGAACGCACCCCATGGTGAGGTCCCGGTTACACCATCTACAGCCCAAGAAAAAATTTCTCTTCCATCATTAATAGTATCAATCATCCCCATAACATCTTCTTCAGTAACATGAGAAATCCATATTGTGAATGTGACAACATAGCCATCTCCGCAAACAACGAAGTATTGAATCAACATTCCACTACCGTCTGTAGAGAGCAAGAATGCTTCGTACTCCCCTCTTTCAACATCAACAATTTCGGGTACATATACGCCCTCAAATTGTTCACAAAGTAGTGAGAGATTAGCCTGCCCTACGGGTTCGAATTCAAGGATGTCAGTGCAACTATTGTAACCATTATCCGATTCGCAATCTTTTACTCCAAAATGTGCCTTATCTAAGACACCCAATACAGATGGTGCAATGTTGATTTTTGACTTCTTCATATTGATTTGGGGCTTAATTAATTTCTTGTATTGTTTTTTCTTCATTTGTATTAAGTGGTCATCATCACCTAGATTTTTGTCGCTCTCAACTAGCACAATAATTGGACGAAGGGTGTCTCTAACTTGGTTGCGATCTCCGTCAGTGTAATCCAATGTGGTATTGTTTGGAATCTTGTGTTTTAGTGTTCTATCATCTTGTAATTCAAGTTGATTTTGTGTTGAATGATTTGTTGAGTTGTCTTTAGCCAGGGTAGTTTGCTGGGCAGCAACTGCTGTAACGCCCGAGAGGATGATTAACAGAGCACTCAACAGAGCTTTCATTCTGGGTACCGTTTTATTCCGTTTCAAATTTTGCAAATGGTTTTCTTCTACCATACACATATCATGTTGTTGAAAGTTAATAATAATCAGATTGGGATAACCCCGGGCCCCCATTAATTTCTCTATTTTTTCGGGAAATTAGCCAATCATTGGGTCTCCTTCATCAACCTCAAATTCGGCATCTGGTGGAGGAAGAAGATTCTTTGACATCTCAAACATTTGACGGACGTTGTCCTCAATTCTTCTAGCATCTGAAAGCAATTCATCCAATGGAATATCGATATCAACTAGATCGCTAAGTGCCTCAGTAGCAATCGCTGCAGCCCTTGCATCGGGATACATAGGATTGCATTCGGCAAGTAAAGCAGTTACATCGTAACCTCTTCTGTCTCCTTCTGCAAGCAACCATCCAGAAATTCCTGCAATTATCCCTTGTTTGACTGGATCGATATCGATTTTTCTCAATCTTTCTCTACCAACTTCTGTGGAAGATACTCCAAATAACTCTCCAACCTCTTTGTCCCCAAGTTCCCCTGTTACAATTCCATCGATTATGAAAAGGCGATCAAATCCGCCTTCCTTAAACCACTCAAGAACTGTCTCTGCAAATTTTACATCAGTATGTCCTGGAAATTGTAAATCAGAAGTGAATACACCAATTCCATCTCCCTGATACACCCTAACAGGGTGTTGTGGTATCTCATTTTGAATTAGAGCAACTGGTGGAAAATTATAGTCAATAACAGTCCCTAACTGCTGCATCCCGAGAGCCTTAACAATATGACTTGTAGCAATACTTCCAACCATCCCTACGTTTGAAAATCCACAAATTGCTACACCACCCGTAGATGATGGGTCGGCATCTTTGTGCAATACTAACGGGAAGCTGTGGTTATCATTAGTCTCAGCCATTTAATCACCTTCAGTTCTTACTCTATGAAAAACCCAATGGTTATTCAATAAATTCAGACCACTCCTCTTCATCAGGATATCTGTACCACCAGACATCAATTTCGTCCTTCCACCACTCTACTCCTTCTTCGTCAACATGGTAGTTTTCTGAATCTGTATAATCTTCTTCATCGTAGTATTCGTCTTCCTCATCGTAATATTCGTCTTCATATTCCGATTCTCTCTCTGATTCCATTTGAACAGCCATTGGTCTCTCTCTCGATAATGGCTTCATTCGTTGTGGAGGTGATTCTTCTTCCTCTTCATATTCATCATAATCGTAATCATCATAATCATCAAGATATTCATCAACTTCATCTTCTTCAGATTCTCTAGATAGCATTCGAACCACTAGAATTGCTGCTACAAGAAATCCTACAAGTAATACTACAATACCTAAAAGTGCAACTGTAGATGTGCTTGAACTTTCTTGATTCTGTGCGGGAGGTGGTTGATTGTTAATGACATTATTACCCCCATTAGTTTCTTGCTTAGCGATAACAGTGAAAGGAACATTTTGTGAAGATGAACTTGAATTAAATCCGGCTGCAGAAAGCAGAATCTCAACTTCAAATGAATAATTGCCTGATTCTGTTCCATCAAGAGCTTTGATAGACAATTGCACATTCTTGCTACCATTAGAGAAAATGGTTGCTGTAGTGGGCAACGACATCATCTCAATTCCATCTAAAGATGTGATTAATATCTCAGCATGCACCAATACTTCATTTGGATTTGATATTGTACAAGCCTTACCAACTGAAGAGCCGTTTTCGGTCGCCTCCCATATTCCTTGATCACATGACCAAACTAAATCTATCAAATCTAAGTCAGGACCTGGCCCCACCGTGCTGTTATTGTCGTCTTGCGGTGGTTCATCAGGTAGTGGCGGTGGAAGTAGTGTTGCTCTAACTATTGTAGAATTAAGAGATAACCAAAGAGGCGGTATTGGTATTGAAACGTCCAACTCTCCACCAATTGGATAATTAATCGATTTCGTAGCTTCACCGTTACTATCTATTGCAAGATTACCTGTTTCGCTAACCGCTTGATTCGATTCGTTTCCAATATGATAATTCACAATAACATCAGTTAGAAGAGGTTGTTCAACCGCGTGGGCTGCTTGAAGTAAAATTGTAGCAACGCCAAAACCATCAGTATCGAGCTGTAAGATACTAGGATTTATTGAAAGTGAAGCAACTGTAATTGCTGAAAATTGTTGGGTATTATTTGAGCCATATAATGTCTGATTATCTAACCCCCATGTGCCTCCTGAAAACGTTGCAGTGGCGCTGATATCGCCCGTTAATGGAGCATGTTCTGCCTCAAAATCTAGCCAATCATTCCAAGAATGATTGAATGAACCATTGGAATCAGTTACTCCATTGATTGTAACTGGAGGCAAGGTGCTTCCTGCATCTAATACAATCGAATAATCCGCCTGTGCAACACCCTCTTCTAAACTAGTTAATGTTCCATTCAAGAAAAAGGAGACCCCTGCAGTCACTACAATTCCAGAACTGTTATTGTTTGAATTACCCGTTTCTACTGAAAATATTAGACTTGATTCACGACCAGAATTATTCATGGAAAATACTGGCCCTGCTAATGTAGCATTTGAATTCACATTACCAGCAAGATCACCGCAAATGAGTCCAAAATAGTATTCAACTCCATCTCCTGATGTATTGAAAATAACTGATGTTGTATTATCATAAACTGAAAAATTGGCTACCAATGTTTGGTTACTACTAATTGAAGAAAATGGATTCATATCATAATATACAGCATACCAACCAATATCACTCGAATTACTAACCGGCCAAGAGAGGTTAATGGCTCCACCATTGTCACCCTCAACATCAGTAGCATTGAGCACTTCAACTGCTTCGGGGGGTTCTGTATCTGGAGGAATTGGGGGCGGTACCACTACAGTTTCTACTTCTGAATAATTAGAAAATAGATTGTTGTGATAAACCGCTCGAACAACATAATCCCAGGTTTGATTTGAAACGCTATCATTGTCAAATGTCATATTGGAATGAATTGAATTTTGGATTGGTGCGTTGAAATTGGGCGGGGTGCCATTTACCCATCTAAATAATTGATAATGATTAAAATCAACCTCATTCATTGCCGAATTATCCCAAAACAAAACAACTGCATGTTGATTTTCTGAAACATCCCACCAAACAAATTGAGTTTCAATAACTGGAGCTGGCCTGAAAACTTGAGTGCTCATTCCTGCAACCCACCCTAATAACAAATTGTCAAGTGTTAATGAACCGTTGGAAGAGGAGTTAATGGCGAGTGGTACATTGAATGTACCAGAACAACATTCCATTAGTGAATTAAATGAATTGGAAAGGTTGCCCGTTGTTGGATTTGTAGTTACTGCGGCAGAGAAACTGTAAGTGATGTTCATATCTTTGAACGCAAGATCACCATCACCGATAGATGTCGCTACAGGCCTTAGGGTTGAAATACGAGTTCCAAATACATTATTCTGAAATGGTGTATTTGGTAAATTTGTTGCTAGAGATGATGCTATACTCTGTTGCATATCAAACCACGTTAATGGATTAACACCACTCTGCCCATCACCAGCGTAACCAGACATGCTGCCATCAGAATTGTTGTCCATATCAAAATCGAATGAGAATGTATGATAACCCGCAATAAACAGCCCCATTGATGACTCACCTGCTGAAACTATGTGCTCAACCAAACCGTCACCATCTAAATCAGAGATGATGATTTGACGTGGAGCGGTGTGTGGATAGAGCATCATTGGAGTTGTTTGCAAACTTCCATTCGCCCCAAATGAATAGACCTGAATAGAACCGTTAAATGTTGAATCGTTGCCATCAATAGTTCCAACACTTGTCTTCAAAATTTCGCTGCTACCATCACCTCTCCAATCACCTACCGTATAATTATCAAGTTGAGTTGAATTCGTGACATTAGTAATCCAACCGGTTCCATTGAAAGTTGCAGAACAAGTCCCACCAGAACCAGCAGCTTCAGTATCCCCAATTAAATCAAGATAGCCGTCACCATTCCAATCATGAGTTTGAATATTGACTTTCATGCAATCAAATTCTGTACTTGGATTTGCCTGACTCCAACCACCTTGTGAAATATTCCACATCGTGACGTGTCCATCCATAATATCTGTAACAACCAAATTATTGTTACCTGTCCCCCAAAAATCATCAATTAAGACGCTACCTAATTCGGCAGGGAAAGGTGTTCCATTGTTACTAACAATAGTTGATGCTGCAGCAATAAAACCACCACTTTGGTTATCGTAGACAAACTGATTTAATTCCCCATTAGAATGAATTGAAATTAATTCAGCAACCCCATTACCATCCAAGTCTCCACTAGCAATTGCAGATGCAGCCACACCTAGAGAAAAATTAGTGTTTGAAGCCCATGTACCATTAGATTGGGATATCAACAAACAAGCGGATTGATTGACACTATCGAATGCAGCAACATCTGAAAAATTATCTCCATTAAAATCTGCTAATTCAAAAGAGACGGCCCCATCACAAGTTGGAGTCCAAACAACATTTGATAGCCCATTAGTTGAAGCCCAATCAATGGCACCTATTGCTGTATTATTACTACCATTAGGCCAATTATGACCTCGTTGCAAAAATACTGGTTCAGACAAGTTATCTCCATCTATATCTCCTGAATTTAGGTGATCAATTGCTCCAGTTGGAATCCAACCGCCACCATAGTTTGGAGATAACTCAACTGTAAGATCTGAAGTATGAACTTGCGCATTGGAAGGGATTAGAATATCTCCAATTATATTTCCAGCAGAATTTACTGGGGCACTACTATTGTTTGCGCCCATAGAAAATATCGTCTGCCTACCAAAGTCTCCGTACCCCAAAGTGTTCCAAGCCCATTCATATTGTCCATCACTACCAATATCAAGAATTACCTCCCCTGGTGATGGGGAATTAAGTGCGTAATCATATGAAATTTCAAAAGTTGCATGTTCAATCGTAGTATTTCTTTCAAGAGTTACACTAACTGAAGAATTCGCCAAACTACCATTGAGATTAATTGTTGATGTGGGTATTCCATTTGAAAATATAGTAATAGTTCCTTGTCCTGTTGCACTAGCAACTTGGATTAAAGGAGATAGTGATGAAAACAGAAGCGTGATTATGACCAAAAATGGAACTTTGTTCACTCTCACCCCTGACATGGAAGACCCTCGGACATATTGCCGCGATACTACAACTTTCAAGTCATTTTCGCCTTTCTACAAACTAATCTTAGTAACTTATTAGTCGATTTTTTTCACTAAAGTGCCAAAAAACATCAAAAAACGGCGTTTATTGTAGATTATCAAAAAGTTATAGACGGAACGATTAAAATAACTTCGCCTTTCGCTTAGCAGGCGGGTTAAGATGTCTGAGGGAGAGATGGCTGTTGAGGTACAGAATCGCGTTATGGTAAAGGTGGGTGACGTGGATATTGACTTGACTGGTAGTGCGAAAGAAATTGATGTAATAATGTCTAAAAAGATTCAAGAGGAAAATTGGTCAACAGCAATTTCCTTAATTCGACATGCAAGGGAATCAGCAATTGAAGCGGCTAGAAAGGCTGCGAAAGAATCGGGGTTACCTGAACGAGGGGCAGCATTCAGAACATTATGCGACAATAATAACTTGAATCGCAAGCCAGATCAAGTTCTAGGTGCAATTCAATATCTTAGAGAGGTCGAGGGGGTGCACGATTCACCACCACGTGTTTTGGAAGAATTGTTTCTTGATGCCGGAATAAATCCACCAAGAAATCTAAGTCTTTACCTAAATCGCTTAATTGAAAGGCGAATGATTGCATATCCTGCTAGTGGAGAGAAGAAGAATCGATATTGTGTTCTAACTACTGAGGGAAGAAGCCATCTTGACAACCGCTCAAGGGAGTGATGTCATGTCAGATGAGGTCCGAAAGGACTTCTCCTTCCAATCTTTCATCGGGGCTGATTTGGCAAAGGCTGATTTTGAAGGGGCTAACTTACGCCGTGCCATTTTCGACGGTGCAAATCTCGAAGGTGCAAATCTCTCTAATGCGGATATGCGAAATGCATCTTTCGTTGGAGCAAATCTAATGAAAGCCGCTCTTGATGGTGCAGATATGCGTCAAGCACGATTCAAGAAGGCTAAACTCTCTCTATCAAATATGCAAGATGCTAAACTTGAAGGCGCAGATATGCGAGGTATTAGGGGTAGGTATGCTGTATGGAGGAGAGCAGATTGGTGGAATGCAAGAATGGATGAAACACTGTCTAAAGCACTAAACAAAAAATGGCCTAGAGCAGAAAACGAGTGATTAATCCAAGGCAGCCCTACCAGAAGCAACTAGTAATGGAACCAAAGGTAATGCTAAGCACAACAAACCACAGCCAATTCCTATTCCAGATGCTATTCTCATGCTCAACGTCAATAATTGATCCGGTGATTCCACACCACTCAAAATTACAAACCCAATAATGGCATCTAACAAGTATAATCCTCCACCGCTAACACCAATCCAAACTCCTAATTTCTTGCCTTTGATTAACATAACAGCTGCTACAAGCAAAGCAATTGATGTGATGGCCTCAATTATACCAAGAGTGGTAAAATATCCAGCATCCTCTAATTCATCAAAATATCCTCTTACTTCTTCCGCAGTCAAGTTTGAGCCCTGAAGATTTAGACTATCTGCCAAATTTTGTGCTTCATCCTCCCCCATTCCTTCATTAGATAAATTGGAATACGAAGAAAAACCTACAATTAATGAACCTATTATCAAAAAAACTGCAATTGTAATTGGTATAGATTTATTCGGTTTAATTTGAATCTCCGGCATTACCGGTTCGTCAGAAAGAACATCATCAGATAGCCCGCTGTCCATAATTCGCCCAAAACAGATTATGCCTTGAATGCTCGCCATAAACTTTCGAAAAATTATGGTTTAGAACAAACTTTTTGCTACTACAAATTGACAAAGATGAATCACAGTAACACACGCCCCGAAGGCGGAGACAAGAAAATCATCATGGGTTTTTCCTCGCCACATGCATAAAACTGCACCTAAGAAAGCAAGGAAATCTGTACCTGGGCTTGCAAGCCATGCACAATTTGCGTCAGCAGGTAATGTTGATTCACTATAAAACCAAAAAACGAAGGCGAATAATCCCCCAATTATTATCCCTTGATACCATCCATTTAATTTTACAACCCAATCATTGTCTAGGAAATTTATTCCTTCCATGAATTAATGATAATCGATAAAGGATATTATCATCACTATAGAATGTGAATAATTGGCGGACCCACCGCGATTCGAACACGGGTTTGAGGCTCCGCAAGCCCCAGTGATATCCAGGCTACACTATGGGTCCAGCGGTCCTTCGACCTGACCGGCCGCTATAATTCCGCCGGAATTTGCTTCCGGCCATCAATAGGAGAAGGGGGGGGTGAGATGACCGAAAGCGGGAGAAAATTTTCAAGGCAAAGCGTAAACTCTCTTTCCAGTAGAACTATCTTGATTCCAAAGAATCTCTTTACAATATCTTGGTATGAAGAATCCGACTTTGCGAGGAGTTAATCCGTGATTTTTCATTCTACGATCGTTTGCAAGTGCTGCAACTATTTCACCTGCAGTGCAATTCGGATTATTACTAACATAATCAAGAATCTCTGACTTCAATCTCATGCGCCTAGCTTGCTTCTGACTACCTACGTTTCTTTGCATCAGTTACCTTTTATCTCCCAACCTCTATGAATGAACAGTGGGATGTCCCGGGGATATCCCGTCAAAGTAGAGGCACTACAGTCTTCCAATTAGGAGTTGCAAGTTTCTTTCCCTTACCCTCTTTCGGGTTTGGATTCATATTATTGAGTTGTCCGTGCATTCCAATCACCTCAAACTTGATGCGTAATTCTGCAAAACGATCCCTATTGGCAGCCTCTAATATTTCGTCATCCAACTCAATATTTGCGAACTCATCAGCATATCCTTCGTTGGTAATTCTAATCATATTTCCATCTAAATGAACGCGTGGTTGAAACTGGTAATCGTCTGGATTATCCATCCAAACTTTAAGTTCTATAGTTACCTTGTCTTTTAGGCTAATTTTAGTGATGTCCATTGATGATACCATGGCTACTGATGTGGGCCAACACCCTTAGGTGTTAGAAAGTTCGCATTCAAGCGTCACGAGAAAACTTCTGAAATTCGCGGAATTAATATGACAAATTCTATCTCTAATTGCCAATCATTTCCTTTATCTGGGTCGATATCATCTAATTCATCTATTGGAATATCTGGGTCTGATTGATCTGCCGTAATCTGCCAAGTCCAATTACCAACACCAAATCTTGCAGCGGGATCATCCATTAGTAAAACAAGTAAATCATCCGCATAATCTGCTTGGAATGTCTTTGAATCGGATGGTATTGGATTCATCCCGTCTCTTTCAATAAAAGCAGTAGGGGGTTTTGTTATGTTCTCTTGTCGTGTAGGTGACTCTTCATTCCAACCGCTTGAAGGAACGGCTAATCGTAAAGTAAAATTATCCTGTGGGGGTAAAATATCATTGTTCAAAGTTAATGTCGCATTTACCTCCATTAGACGGGAAGATATACCTGGTTCATGTGAAAAAGTCCATGATTCACCCTGTTCTAAATAACCATTCCAATCCTCAGTTACCCTCTGTTGTTCCCAAGTAACCTGCCACGTGCGAGTACTGACATTAATTAGAAATGCTTCAGATGAGCTCGCACCTCTGTCGTCTGTAACTGTTACTGCTCCCTCGAATTGTCCCGATTCATTCATCATAATTGTAAGGGAAGAAAGAGTTGAATCGACATCATTTCTAGAATCGCCATCATTGTCAGAATCGTCATTATAATTCAAATCCCAAGCCCAAGAAAGAACACCACCTTCAGGATCTTGAGAAGCTGATGCATCTAGAGTAATTGTTTCACCGACCTTAGCCAAAGGTAATGCTAGAAGAGAAATTACAGGAAATGCATTCACATTTATCGTCCATGAACTTTCATCGACGCCCCCTTGATCATTTGATACCTCGACCGTTACCTCATATGTGCCTGGCTCTGTATAGACGTGATTAGTCAATCCTTGGGATGTTGTAGAAGTTGAGCCATCTCCAAAATCCCATGAATATTGAACTATAACCGTTGCATCGGGTGTTGTAGATTCACGGGCATCAAAATTAATTGATTCCCCAGTATTAATTTGATCTACATCAACTGTTAGGGATGATGTTGGTTCGGGGGGGCCAATAGGATTGGTACATCCTGACAATAATAATGAGGATATCAATAGAATTGACAAGATGCGCGGGCGCACCAATAATCCACTGTTCGCACCCTTCATGTTACTACGAGCGAAAACCATTGTTTAACAGGATGACGCATTAATGTCAGTACACAATATAATTATTGCACATTTACTTAGTCTCCCATTCGATGTCATCGTCCATTACAGGAACGTCCACCTGCTCATAACCACTCATTTCATCATTAGTAGAACTTGCATTAACTAGATGCTTATCTGCTGTTGAGGGGTCTATTTGGTCTCCTTCATTCATACTATAATGATCTACTAACGGAGTATCAACCAACAAATCATCAGCTTCTGCTTCCTGAACATGAAAATCAACCGGCACCTCCGAAGCTTGCTCATCTAACTTTTGTAATGTATCATCATCTAATTCTGAAAATACATCAGTCAATGTTTCGTCCTTCTTCTTTGCATAATCCTCAGCAATTTGAGTTGAAACCTCTTCTTCAATTTCATCGAATGTCTTCTCTCTATCTGATTGAGGTTCGGAACGCGAGAATAGACGGCGGAACCAACTCATGAGTGTCTGATATGTTCATTAGAAATAGGCTTCACCCATAACTGATTTAGTTACACAAGTTCA
>CEVQ01120299.1_pt1 | contig 11737 bp, 10 predicted proteins | sample 356551 | NCBI WGS metagenome assembly CEVQ01 (sample SAMEA2623756, study PRJEB7988) | marine metagenome | biome: marine biome (ENVO:00000447); feature: mesopelagic zone (ENVO:00000213); material: "saline water (ENVO:00002010), including plankton (ENVO:xxxxxxxx)" | depth 250 m | reverse complement strand
AATGGACAGGCATCATTAAAAATATATAATTATATTTTATCAAATATATTTAATTGAATATATTAATTGTAACTCAATATTTTTTCCCTGAGAATTTCCGAATAAACGATTTTGCTGAGGAGTTCAAAAACAGGGGGCATAAAATTACAGTACTAACAGGTGTTCCAAATTATCCTAATGGTAAATTTTATAATGGGTATGGGATTATAAAAAAAAATATAGAGAATTATAATGGAATCAAAATTTATAGGGCACCACTTATCTCTAGAGGATCTGGGAATTCTATAAGATTAGCAATAAATTATTTTTCATATGTGATTGGAAGTCTTATTACATCTTTATTTTTGCTAAAATATAAATTTGATATCATTTTTGTATTTGAGCCATCTCCAATAACAGTTGGAATACCTGCTATTTTTATAAAAAAAATAAAAAAAATACCAATCTGTTTCTGGGTTTTAGATTTATGGCCTGAAAGTGTTATATCTGCAGGAAATCTAAAATCATCAGTTATACCAAAACTACTTAATCCATTGGTAAAGTATATTTATAATAATTCTGATAAGATTTTAGTTTCATCAAATGGATTTATTAAATCTATAGTTCAAAAAGGTATAGCAAAAAATAAAATTAATTTTTTTCCTCAGTGGGCAGAAAAATTTTTTCAACCTATAAAAACAAAAAAATATTTACTCAATTCTATACCAAAAGATAGTTTTAAAATTATGTTTGCTGGCAATATAGGAGAAGCTCAAGATTTTAAATCAATAATAGAAACTGCTAATATTCTAAAAAAGAATGATAGGATTCATTGGATTATTCTTGGTGGTGGCAGAAAAGAACAATGGGTAAAATCTCAAATTAAAAAAAATAAATTAGAAAAATGTTTTCATATGTTTGGCAGTTATCCGATTGAAAAAATGCCAGAGTTTTATTCACAATCCGATTGCCTTTTATTTTCATTAAAAAAAGAATATATTTTTTCAATTACCATTCCAGCTAAAGTGCAATCATATTTAGCATGTGCAAAACCAATTGTTGCAATGATTGATGGTGAAGCAGCAAAAATTATTGATGGAGCAAATGCTGGTTTAACATGTCCATCTGAAAGTCCAGATTTATTGGCAAAAAATATCCAAAAACTAAGTTTAATGCAAAAACATGATTTGAATAAACTAGGAGATAATGCAATTAATCTTTATAATAGAGATTTTGAAAGAAATATGTTAATGGATAGGATAGAAAAATTATTCTATGAAATGATTAATCGTTCAGAATTGGAATCCTATTGAACATTTTAATTTTAGGATCTACTGGAAAAATTGGTTCATATTTGATGAATTATTTTTCAAATCTAAATCGTAAAAAAGATAATTTATATAGAATTAAAGGACTCTCTACAAAGGATTTTGATTTATTAAATATAGATGATCTAAAAAAATTTATTAAAAAAGAAAAAACTATTGATGCTCTAGTCTTTCTAGTTGGCCTAGCTCATTTTAAGGGTGAGAAAAATGATTATAATGAGTTTAAAAAAATAAATTGTGATACTTTAAATAATTTTCTTTCAACTACTAAGCAATATAATAAAGTTCCCAATAAAATTATATTTGCTAGTACAATTTCAACATATGGAGAAAAATATAATCAAAAGGTTTATGATGAAGATCTTGAACAAAAACCATTCAGTCCATATGCAATTACAAAGCTAAATGCAGAAAGGTATTTGTTAAAAAATTTTGCTGATAAATCGTGGGTATTACGTTTTGCACCAATTTATTCTCAAGATTTTTTATTGAATATTTTACGTCGAACTCGTATTGGAAAAATTCCATTTGTTGTAGGTAATGGTAAGAGACTACTGTCATTATGTAATATAGAAAATGTTTCTACTGTAGTCGAAAAAATAATAAGTGGTGAAATTCCTAAAGGCATATACAATTTATCTGATTCTAAAAACTATACTTACTCTGAATTATTAAAGTGGCAAAATATAAATTGGAAATTCAAAATACCTGAATTTTTTATAAAGTTTATATTATACTTTGCTAAAGTAGTAAATAATATTTTTTTAAAAGAAAACTCAGTAAAATTAATTTCTGATAATATTTATCCATCAACAAAGATTCGTGAATATATAAATCTTCAAAAAAATTTGTACAACATTAAATTCAAAAATGATTAGCAAAGCAATAGGATTAGTTTTATTCATTATTTTATCTCCCATACTACTCATTACTGCATTAATTATATTCTTTGATAGCGGATCTCCAGTATTATTTAAACAGGAAAGAGTAGGTTTAGATAACAACAATTATTTTGTTTATAAATTTAGAACTATGGAAAAGAATACTGCTGATATTCCTACACATTTGATTAATAATGACCAAAAGCTATTTATTTATTGTGGCCGGTTTTTAAGAAAATTTAGCATTGATGAGTTGCCTCAACTGATTAATATTATGAGAGGAGAAATGAAATTTATTGGTCCTCGACCAGCACTATTTAATCAAGATGACTTAATAGCCCTTCGAACAAAGTCAGGGATACATAAACTTTACCCAGGAATCACTGGATGGGCACAGGTCAATGGACGTGATAACTTAACTATCGAAGAAAAAGTAAAATTTGAAAGTTTTTATTTAAACAATCAGTCTTTAATTCTTGATATAAAAATACTTTTTATGACAGCTTTCCAGATTATTTTTCCTAAGGGTGTATCGAATTAAATTCTATGAATAAAAAATGTCTCTCAATTTTATTTTTTGTTCATTCAATATTTTTTAGTCAATCAATAATTAGTTCGAATAAACTTGCAATTCCTCTTAACAAGATTAGATATCAATTTACAGCATTTATTAATAATGATCTTCGATCTCCATATAAAATAAACACTAATAAAAATATATATAATTCGAATTTTAATATCGAATTTAATATTCAATCTGCTTCAAATAGCGGTCATCCAAACATAGATAATTCAGCTGAATTTTATATTCCCGGTTCATCAAGTAATTTAATTAGTTCTAGAATAGAGTTTTCAAATAAATGGCTTAATTTTGAAATTGAACCCTATGTTATATCTCATAAAGGTATAACCTTTAACAACATTACTTCAGGCAGTTATAGATACACTAACAATCAAAATTCAATCCAAAAAAGTAGGTTCAATGATATGGGATTTAGACAGTCAAGAGTTGTCTTGCATTATAGGGGATTAGGCATTGGCTATGGATATGAAAGTCACTGGTGGAGTCCTGGATTTCATTCTGCAATTTCACTATCATCAAATGCTCCAAGCCAAAAAACATATTCAATTGGAACTTTTTCAGATTTAAGAATTAATAATCTATCATTTGGTGCAAAAATAATTGTAATGCCCTATGAAAATAATTATGGATCAAAAATTTATTTCTCTGGTTTAAAAGCACATATCACTTATAACGCTAAATCAAGTATTTTTACTTTCGGACTTCATAGAACATATCTCTCTGGTGATTTTAATTCACAGTCATTATCTAATGATAAAACAATTACATGGAGCATAAAAGATGCAGCTCTTCTTGTGGTTGAGCCTCTTTTTGGTCAAAGCAAACGCAATTTAGAATATACTTTACCTGGTACTCCTGGATTTGATCTATGGGATGAAGTACTCACGGGAACTGTAAAATTAACTTTTCCTGAAGAGGAATTGGAAGTCTATGCTGATGTTTCTAGTGATGATAATCGAGGTAATCTTACAGACTTAAAAGCTCATTGGGATCATACATTAGGTTATATGCTAGGTTTTAAAAAATTCACAAACTTGAACAATATTAGTTTATTTATTGGTTCGGAATTTCTTACTACACGTCCATCAAATACCTTTAATCCTATTTTTTATAGGGGTAATCCCAATTCAACAAATTATTACTCAAAAGATATATATGATTATTTTACATATAAAGGTCGATTTATGGGAGCCCATTCTGGGTCATCGTCCGATGATTTTATTCTAATGATTGGGATTGGAAATAAAAAATCAATGACATTTGTTTCATATAGCAAGGAGCGTCATGGTATTAAGAGCTTTCCATTCCCAGAAATAAAAACGGAGTTTTCTATAATCTATTATCGTTCAATTTCTACATACCATTCATTCTCACTATCATTAGAAAATGAAAAAATTAGAAATTTTAATTTCAATAATAATGAGATTTCTAAGGGGTTTGTTCTAGGATTGAATTATTCTTTTATTATTAATTAAACAAAATAAATAACAATTACTTCATGATTTTTTTACATTTTCTAAATAGAAAATTTTTATTCTTTATATTATTTATTATGCAAATATCTTCACAGACTCTATTAAATCCTACTCCAGCTAAAGCGATAATAATAGAATCTCAAGAACTAAATAGTTATAATAACACAAAATTAAAAAAAAATGCTTTTACTTTTACCTTGAATCAAAATTATTTTTTTAATACTAACCTGCCAAATATTGAAAATCATAATGGTTTATATGTTCCTAAAGGGTACGGCCTTATAACGGGGATTCTTGGTCAGTACAATAATAAGTACTTTGAACTTAGCGCTGAGCCTAGAGTTTCGAATACTAATTACTATCCTATTTCATTGCCTAAAAAACCTAAATCATTTTCCGTTATGAATGATGTCCCGTTAAATAATAAAAGTGTATTGCATACAAATAGTTTTCGAAATATGGGATTACGAATTAATTATAATGAATTATCTATTGGTTATGGTAATTGGGATCAGTGGTGGGGGCCAGGAATTCATAATAGTATAAGCTTAACAAATAATGCAATGGGCTTCTATCATTATTATCTTAAAATAAATGGAAATAAATTATTTAAGTCAAACTTAATTTATGATTTCAAATATTTGGTTTCTAGTAAAATGACCAATATTAATCAGGACAAATATTTTCTATCTGCATGGTTTTTAACAATAAAAATGAAAAATATAGAAATAGGGGCAAGTAGAAATATTTTAAGCGGCGGAAATTATGATTTAAACTGGAAATTAACAGATGCTGCAAGTCTTCTAGTTACAAATAAATATTTGAAATATTGGGATGAATTTTATGATTTATATCTACTATATAATGCTCCATCCTCTGGACTAAAGATTTTTCTTGAAATTGGAATTCCAAATAGATCTTTTAATGATAATAACCCAGATATATATCAATTTCATGGAGTTGGAAGTAACCTAGGATTAAGAAAGTATGGGGTTTTTGGAATAAAAAGCCTGATGTATGGTTTTGAATACACTCGGTTAGTTCAGGGATTATACTATAATATCTTGCCAACTCCAAATTGGTACGATAATATAAAATATAGTTATTCATCTTATAATAATCGTAGGTGGGCGGCTCACAGCGGAGCTGATTCTGATGATTTATTGATTTATTTCGGTTATATAAATAAAAAATTTAGTATAAAATATGGAATAAATTATGAAAGACATGGGGTGAATTATCATTTCCCTCCAGAAGTAAAATTTGAATCAAGACTATCTCTAACCTACAATATAAAAAATACATTTATATATATAAATTATGAAAATGAATATTTTGAACATTATGGCTTTGTAGATTCAAATAGCAATGTATGGGAAGAGATATTCGAGCCCGGCTCTCTTCAGCGAACCAATACATTGATTATTTCAATAGAAAGAACACTATCATTTTAGATTACTTTATGCTTTTTAGTGATATTGTAGAAATTAACATAAAGTATAAAATATTTATTTTTATAAAATTGCAGATATTGACATTAAATACAAAATCTTTGACATTAGGTCAATAAACGTTAATTTATGGTATGAAATTTATTTATAAGATTTTATTTCTTTGCTTAATGTTTACAAGTTTTCAAATTCTTTTTGGTCAGAATTATAAAGAATTACAAAAACTGCAAGCTGAATATCAGAAAGTTCTCGAGAGAGAATCGATGCAAAAGCCATCAGAAATTACTGATGCCGAAAAAACTGCAAAAAGCACTGCATTACCAGATAAATTAATATACTCAAGAAAAGATATTGAATCATTGCTTGCTAATACCGAGAAGCTTCTCGAACAACTTAAATTCCTTGAAGATTCCACTAATAATATGCCGTATATAGGATATGATTTTTTTACTCAACGGGACACAATACCCTTTTGGCAAAACCTTCCTATCCCTAAAAATTATAACCTTGGGCCTGGAGATGAAGTTATAATTTCGTTATGGGGAGAAACTAATTCCTATAATTCAAAGGTAATCAACAGAGATGGGCAAATTTATTTAGATAACATTGGAATATTAAATTTAAGTGGAAAAACAATTGACGAAGCTAAAAAGTATGTTATTTCTAAATATTCTCCTGTTTATTCTACTCTATTGGGAGATAGTCCAAAATCATTTATAGATATAACTTTGGGTGAATTGAAATCAGTAAATGTTCATTTTGTAGGCTTTGTTAATATCCCAGGTGTGCATATGGTTCATCCTTTCTCTAATGTTATAATAGGATTAATTCAGGCCGGTGGAATTGATAATAATGGCACTTTGAGAGATATCAATTTAATTAGAAATGGCAAAAAAATAGGTACTGTTGATATATATAATTATATTTTTAAAGGAGAAAGCGTTTCTGATCTTCGATTAATTGATCAAGATATTATTTATGTACCGGCGCGCAAATCTACTGTTCCAATAACTGGTCGCACTAGAAAAAATGGATATTTTGAAATTCTCCCCGATGAAACTATAGCAGATTTAATTAATTTTGCTGGGGGTAGAGATTCAAAAGCATCTGAAACAATATTTTACTACGATAATACTAATTATGAAAACAATGGATTTTTATTGAATTATGATAAAACTTCAAGCGTTAGCTTATCAGATGGTGATAGTATTCATATTCCTACCAAACCAGATTTTGATCGATTTGTATTTATTGATGGTCAAATAAAAAACTCGGGTAAATATCCATATGAGAAAAATATGACATTAAGTCAATTAATTGAGGCAACAATGTCTTTGGATGATTCAGATTTTATGAAAACAGTTGATTTATCAAAAATAGCTATTAACCGTAAAAATCCAAATGGAAAATCACCAATACATTTAATTATTAATTTTGAAGAAAAAAATGATATTAATTTGTCAAACGGTGATTTTATTACAATACCAAAAAAAGATTTATTTTACCCTCTTGAGATAGTCAAGATTACGGGTGAAGTTAAAACTCCAGGAGTGTACCCTGTAAATAATTCCACTTCTCTGGCTAATATTTTAGAATTAGCAGGGGGATATACAGAAGGCGCTATCGTAAATGGAGTAGAAATTTTTAGAGATTCTGTTAAAATTGCATGGGAAAATGATAATTTCTTTCTTATTGATGGAGACAGCTTAAATATTGTAAAAAAATCTGGTCTAGTTCTTGTTTCAGGCGAAGTAAATGTTCCTGGTTATGTCAGTTTTAATGAAGGGGATTCGATTAAAAAATATATTTTACGAGCTGGAGGTTACAGTGCTTTTGCGGAGACTAATGATGTTCTTGTAATATATCCCAATGGAACTGCAGTGCCAAATAAACGTTGGTTCTCACCAAAAGTTTTAGAAGGTTCAACAATTGTTGTTAACCAAAAGTACTTAAGTACATCATCTGGCTCCTCGGGATTGGAAGCCTTTTCTTTTGTTTCAAATCAAATAAGTAATTTTGCAACAACTTTACTTACATTATTTTTACTAGTAAATCAAACTTCCGGAAGTAGTTAGAAATAAATTGACTTTAGGTCAAAGAATTAAAAGATTTCGTTTATTGAATGATATTCGTCAAGAAGATATGGCAGATAGAATGGAAGTTTCTAGAGCAACACTCATTAATTATGAAAAAGGTTATACGTCTATAAATGTAGATGTATTAGAAAGGTTAAAAAATGCATATCCTAATTTTGAGCTAGATGATCAAAAGACTCAAAAACCCCAAATAATCAAAGATAATATTATAAATTTTAAAGTATTGTATGATGTTTTACATAAGGGCAGTAGATATATTTTTTTATTTACATTTTTTATAATGTTAATTGGAGTGGGCAGTTCATTTTTATTTACAAAATTTTATTCCGCGGAAATTTCGTTATATCCAGCGAAAAAAGACATGATGCAAGGTATTGGTCAATTTCAATCACTAGCGATGAATTTGGGCATGAATACCCCGAAAAATGATCAAAATTTTAATATACCTGATGTTGTTAAATCTCGTTTAATAGCAAATAAGGCAATTAACCAAAATTGGTTGACTAAAAATGGGAAAAAAATAAAATTAATTGATCTTTGGATAATTAATAAACCTTCATTATTTAGTTTTTTTAATAGTGATACCATTGATTCACTTTACATAAAAGAAAAAGCTATCAAAAAATTTACTAATCGTATAAGCGTAATTGAAGATCGTTTATCGGGTCTCATAAGGATAACTACAACTTTGGAAGATCCTATAATAGCTGCAGGTGTAGCTAACTTTATTGGAAAGCAGGTGCAGCTTTATATTCAAAAAGAAAATTCTGCTCAATCGACAAAAGAAAAATTATTTATATCTGAAAGACTATCTATTGTAAAAAAAGAATTAGAATTTTCAGAGCTAAGCTTAAAAGATTTTAAAGAAAGAAATCGCGGTTACGAAGATTCTCCTGAATTATTTATGATATTTTCTCAACTTTTTAGAGAAGTAGAAGCAAAAAAAGAAGTTTACTTAACCCTACAGCAGCAATTGGAATTAGCTCGGATTGAAGAAGTTAAGCAAACACCTATTCTTCATATATTAGATCACGCTGTTGTACCATCAAGAAAAAGTTCGCCAAACAGGTTAATATTTTTGATTGGATCACTGTTTTTGGGATTTATGAGCTCATCTATAATAACGATTTTTAGATATTAATTTTGATATGAATACTAGAATTTGTGTTATAGGTGGTGGAAACTGGGGTAACAAACATATAAAAACACTTATTGAATTAGAAGCCTTAGCTGGGGTAGTAGAGATTGACGATCAACAAATAATAAAAATAAAAAAATTATTTCCTCATATAACTCATTATAATTCTTTAGATAAAGCTATTGAGGCGGATTTTGATGGATATATTATAGCTACTCCTCCATCAACGCATTATGCCTTGGCCAAAAAGATTATAAAAAATCAAAAACCAGTTTTAGTGGAAAAACCGTTATCATTATCTGTTCAAGAAGGGGAAAATTTAAAAAAAGAACTAAAAAAAGTAGATGGGAAACTAGTTGTTGGGCATTTACTTTTATTTCATCCTGCTATATTAAAAATAAAATCAATGATAAAAGAAGGAGTAATTGGAGATATACAATATTTGTATAGTAATCGATTAAATTTGGGTAAAGTACGTAAAGAAGAAAATGTTTTTTGGAGTTTTGCTCCTCATGATATATCCCTTTTTCAGTTTTTTTCAAATTCATTCCCAGATGAAGTAACATCAGCAGGAGGTGCTTTTTTGCAAAAAAATATATTGGATACAACAATGACTTATTTAAAATATCCCAATGGTATTCAGGGTCACATTTATGTGAGCTGGCTACACCCATTCAAAGAACATCGCTTAGTTATTATCGGTTCAAAAGGGACTCTTCACTTTGAAGACTCTTCAATTAAAAAACCTTTATTATTTTATGAAAAAGATGAATTTAATGATATCGATTTGAAATCATTAAAACCAGTGGCTCCAAGAGAAATTGAATATGAATCTAAATTACCTTTGCAAAATGAATTATGTTATTTTATTGATATAATTAATGGAGGATTGGTTGATAAGTGCAATATAGATGAAGGTATAGATGTTTTGAGGATTCTTGAAATGGCCACAAATTCATCAAATCCTAATTAATTTCAATCTTGAAGATGAAAAAAGAAGTTTTTTTTATTCATAGCTCTTCTTTAATTGACGATAATGTAGAAGTAGGAGAAAATACAAAAATTTGGCATTTTTCACATATTCAATCAGGGGCAAGTATTGGTGAAAAATGTTCAATAGGTCAAAATGTTAATATCGGTAACAATGTCAAAATCGGTAACAATGTCAAAATTCAAAATAATGTGTCTGTGTACGAAGGCGTTGAATTAGAGGATTACGTTTTTTGTGGACCTTCGGTAGTTTTTACAAATATTAAGTATCCTCGTTCTGAATTTCCCCAAAGGGGCAAAGAGTTTTATGAAAAAACTCTTGTGAAAAAATCAGCATCTCTAGGTGCAAATAGTACAATTATTTGTGGAAATACAATAGGTGAATATGCAATGATTGGTGCAGGCTCAGTAGTTACAAATGATATTCCAAATTTTGCTTTAATTGTAGGAAACCCTGGTGTAATCACCGGCTGGGTTGACAAAAAAGGAAATAGGCTAAAATTTGACGATAATGGTATAAGTTTTTGCAAAGAGTTCGAGTTTAATGGTGAATTTGTTTTATTTATTGGAGAATAGTTGAAAATATTAACTATTATTGGCACCCGTCCACAATTCATTAAATCTGCGACTGTCTCACAAAAAATTAAGGATTCAGATAAGCTTACAGAAGTTATAATTCATACTGGTCAGCATTTTGAAAAGGACATGTCAAATATTTTTTTTAATGAGATGAATTTATCTAAACCCAAGTATAATTTGGGAATTAATCAAATGAATCATGGTCTCATGACTGCTAGGATGATAGAAAAGATAGAGCCTATAATTATTAATGAAGCCCCTCAGTGTATTTTGGTTTATGGTGACACAAACTCTACTTTAGCTGGAAGCATAACAGCAGCAAAATTAAATATACCAATTTTTCATATTGAAGCAGGTTTAAGAAGTTATAATCGATCTATGCCTGAAGAAATTAATCGCGTAATTACCGATCATCTTTCTAGCTTGTTATTTTGTCCAACTGAAACTGCTATTAATAATTTGAATATTGAGGGGATTAATAAAGGTGTAGTTTTATCTGGAGATGTAATGTATGAATCATTTCTAAAATTTTCTCAACAAAGTGGAATAAAAAAGGGAATTAAAGATAAATTAGATACAAATTATATTCTTGCTACCATCCACCGTCAGGAGAATACGGATAATCAGGATAAGTTAACTTCAATTTTTTCAAACCTTGATATAATCAATGATTCGTCAGAGATTGTTATGCCTTTACACCCAAGAACAAATAAAAAAATTAAAGATTATAATATTCAAACAAAGATAAAGATTTTGCCACCTCTAGGGTATTTGTCTATGCTTTCACTCTTAATTAATTCACAATTAGTCATAACAGATAGCGGAGGATTACAAAAAGAAGCTTTTTTTGCAAAAAAAAAATGTATTACAGTGAGGAGTGAAACAGAATGGGTAGAATTAATTGATTCCAAAACAAATATATTAACAGAGCCTAAAGGAATATTTAAAGCTTTTAATAAAATAAAAAATAATAATAATGAATTTGATAACAAATTTTTTGGGGATGGAAGGTCTAGTGAATTAATAGTGAGATCAATTATAGACTTCTTAAAAAATTAAACTGTGGCATAAAACTCCTATAATGTTTTCAAGAATATTGCAAAGAATTCGCCACCCATTGGTGGCGAATTCTTTTTATCTATATTTGTCTCACTTTGCTGATTATTTGTTAGGACTATTTATTCTACCGTTTCTTGCTAGAACTCTGGGAGCAGAGGAGTTAGGTAGAATTGGATTA
>CEVQ01140884.1_pt1 | contig 11745 bp, 10 predicted proteins | sample 356551 | NCBI WGS metagenome assembly CEVQ01 (sample SAMEA2623756, study PRJEB7988) | marine metagenome | biome: marine biome (ENVO:00000447); feature: mesopelagic zone (ENVO:00000213); material: "saline water (ENVO:00002010), including plankton (ENVO:xxxxxxxx)" | depth 250 m | reverse complement strand
TAATAATATAATTATATTTTATACTATGAATGAAAATAGTCCAAAATCTAAAATCACAGATCCATCAAGGATATTAACCTTAGCTAATTTTATTAGTCTGTTACGCGCTTTATTAGCGATTCCTATAATATATACTCTTAAGGATGATCAGTATCTTAACTTAACTTTTTGGTTGATAGTAATAGCAATATTATCAGATGCATTAGATGGGTGGGTAGCAAGAAAATCTCATAATGTCACACATTTTGGTCAATGGTTAGATCCGATAGCTGATTTTATTGTTATACTAGCTATTACTGCTTTTATGGTTTATGAAGGAAGGTTTCCTACTTGGTTTTTTATTTTTTACTTATTTAGATACGTATCCATAGCATTACCAGCTATATATCTATTAAATCATACTCAATTTGTTCTTCATTCAAATTGGTGGGGTAAATGGGGAGCAGGTATTACTACAATGGGAATATTTTTTCATATATTTAGGATTGAGGCGATTCCTTATCTGCCTTTCTTGTGTTTAGTTGTTGCATCTTATCTATTAATTATAAGTTGGATAAAGTATTACATAACCTTTATTAACGAATATAAAACTCTTCGATAATATTATGATTAGTAAGTTATTTAATGCCTTAAAAAGGACAAGAACAAGCATTGCAGATTCCTTTAATATCTTACAAAAGAACAAAATATCGACTGAAACGTTGGATATCTTAGAGAGTACGCTTATATCTGCAGATATTGGGGTAGATACAACATCAGAAATAATTAATTTAATTGAAAAGAAATCAGGGGATAATTATGTTCATTCTGTAAAAGATTATATGTTATCAATATTAAATTCAAATATATTGGATAATCAATCTATGCCATTTGTTAAATTAATTGTCGGTGTTAATGGAACAGGAAAAACAACTACCGCAGCAAAGCTTGCATATTACTATAAATCAAAGGGTAATGATGTTTCATTAGTTGCTGCAGATACGTATCGTGCTGCTGCATTAGATCAGTTAAAAATTTGGTCAAATAGGATTGATGTACGATTAATAAGTAATCAATCAGCCAAGGATCCATCTTCAGTTATCTATGATGGGATGGATGCTTCAAATAGTCAAAATTCTAATATTGTAATTATTGATACAGCTGGTAGGCTTCATACAAATAAAAACCTAATGTTTGAGCTAAAGAAGATGAAGCGTACAATTTTAGAAAACTTTGCTGATTATTCCTTAAGTACAATCATAACAATTGATGCAACTTTAGGACAAAACTCATTATTCCAAGCGAAGGAGTTTCTTAACTATATTCATATTGATTCAGCTGCACTTACTAAAATGGATGGTACAGCGAGAGGTGGAATCGTATTTGGACTAAATAAAGAACTCAATATTCCTATAGAGTTTCTTGGAATAGGTGAAAATATTGAAGATTTAGAAAAGTTTGATCATAATCATTATATAAATTCTATATTAGATACTTAAAATGGATAGAGATAGAAAAAAATTGCACCTTATAAGTCTTGGGTGTGCAAAGAATCTTGTAGATTCTGAAATATTGCTTGGTGGCTTAAGAAATACTCAATATGATGTAACTGAAGACCCAGATAATGCAGATACAATAATTGTTAATACATGTGGTTTTTTGGATTTGGCGAGAGAAGAGTCCATTGATACGATTTTGCAAGCTGCTGAACTAAGAAAAACGGGTTCAATTGAACAATTAGTTGTTATGGGGTGTTTGTCGGAAAGATATCATGATGATTTAAAGAAAGAAATTCCTGAGGTTGATCAGTTTTTTGGAACTAATGATCATAGACAAATTGCTTCTTTTATAACAGGAAAAGATTATGGGAAAGATGATCCTTTATTCTTCAGATCTATTCTCACTCCATCACATTATGCGTATTTAAAAATTGCTGAAGGATGTGATAATGGATGTTCATTTTGCAGTATCCCAATTATGAGAGGTTTACAAAAAAGTAGAACTATATCAGAATTGATTTCTGAAACTAGTCGATTAGTTGATAATGGTATAAAAGAGATAATGATAATTGCCCAAGACACGACATCTTATGGATGGGATTTAGAAAAAAAAGTTTATTTAAACGATTTAATATCCCAAATGGATCAAATTGAAAATGGTCCTGAATGGATTCGGATTCACTATGCACATCCTGCACACCTTAATCAAAGAATTATTGATGCTATGGCAAAATCGGATAGAGTATGTGACTATATAGACATGCCAGTACAGCATGCTTCTGATAATTTATTGAAATCAATGCGAAGAGGGTTAAACCAAAACGGGATTCGTAAGAAAATTAATAGTTTGCGAAATACTATTCCCAATATAAGTATTCGAACCACTATCATAGTTGGGTATCCAGGTGAAGAGGAAGAGGACTTTTTAGACTTAACAGATTTTATTTCAGAGATGAAATTTGATCATTTAGGTGTTTTTACTTATTCTGAAGAGGAAGGTACAATTGCTGCTAAATTAACAGATAATGTTCCAAGGGAATTAAAGGATGAGAGAAAAGCGATAATTATGGATGTTCAGAATAATATAGATCATGAGAGAAATAGTTTAATGGTTGGTCAGTGTCATAAAGTTATTATAGATGAAATTGGTAATAATCTTGCTGTAGGGCGAACTCAGTATGACGCACCAGAAATTGATAAAATAGTAAGGATTAATGATAAAGTAGAAAAGGGTGCTATTTATGATATTAAGATTGAAGATTTTAATGAGTATGAGTTAATTGGTTCATTAAAAAAATAGTATGCATTAAAATATTTGAATGACACACTGACTGCATTTTTGTAAATTGTCTACCGTCCACATGCATTATTCATATACCAGATGGATTATTAAACTAGTAATACTATTATTATTCACTACAATTCTTCCCTTTCAATCATCAGAGTTATATGCTCAAAGATCAGGTAGCTCTAAATCAGCTACTAAGAAGAAAAGCAGTTCAAAAAAATCCAGTCGAAAAAAGAAAAAAGCTAGCTCAAGGAAAAGAAGTAAGTCAAAAAAGAAATCCAAGGCTAAGAAAAAGAAATCTTCAAAGTCCAATACCCAAGCAAAAAAGTATCTTGATAGAGGAAAAAAGAGATTAAAAGCTAAAAATTATAAAGCAGCATTGGATGATTTTAAAAGAGCGCATAAAATAAGTCCTTCAAAAAACACAAATTCTTATATTTCAAAAATTAATGGATTATTAAAAAAAAGATCTAGTAAAAAAACTTCGAAAGTTAAATCTAAAAAGCAAACTATAAGTGCAATGCAATTAGCAGGTGAACTTTATGACTTAAATAATGATCTTTCTGATTCAAGAAGAAAGATGGGTAGAGCTATGAAATATATAGCACCACGTAAGGAAAGGCAGCTTACAAGGTTAGAATCTAAACCAGTATATAGTACAGTAGACTTTGAGCAAGCAGCTGACAGTGCCCCTAGTGATTTACGAATTCAAAGACAGCTTGGCTTGCATTATGAAGTTAACGGTAATTGGTCAAAGGCTAAGGATGTATATTTACGACAAGTTGCTCGTCATTATAGTAATCCTGATGCTCATTTCTATCTTGGATCTTTATATGAAAAATTAGGCGATTATCAAAAAGCGAGACAATCATATGAGGAAGCATTGGATCTTGACCCTGGTCATAAGGGTACATTAGATGCTATGGCTGTAAAAGATAAGAATTCTCCTGCTTTAAAAATGAGTAGACAGGTATTAGTACGTACAGCTTCAAAAGCTCCAGAAGGGCCCGCAAAAAAATTCACATTAATACATGAAATGATTAATGAAAACAAATTTGATGAAGCTATCTCTATGGCTAATCAAGCAATAGAAAGTTATCCTGATCAAAATGGTTTTATATATTTACAGGCAATAGCATATACTGAATTAGGTGAAATTGATTTAGCAAAAGCATCTTTTCAAAAATCAATAAAAATGGATCCTAAGCATAAGCAATCTCATTTAGGATTAGCAAATCTATATTATAATATGGGTAAATATATTTATGCAGCTTTAAGTTTTGGTGATGTAGTATATCTTGATTCTCAACACTTCGATTCAAGATATATGCAAGGTCTTAGTTATTTTAATGCGCAAGAGTGGGGCCTCGCAGCATCTGTTTGGGAAGATTTATTACATTATCAGAGTCAACACCCACTTGTTAGGAACCTATTGCCACAAACATATTATATATTAGCTGTTGAGTATAATCGATTGGGAGAGCCAGGCTTAGGCAGGACCTCTTTCGAAAAAGCGCTTAGTGTTAACTCTAATTCTTATGCTTGGCTGCCAGGCGCTTTTAGAACTTTGGGAAGATTCTATCAAGATAAAGCTATGTTTAAGGAATCACTATCTGCTTTTCAAGAAGTTTTGGAGTTACGCCCAAATGATTCAAGTGCTTATACAGGTATGGGAGTAACTTACTGGAAAATGAATGAACATCAACTTGCAATAGCAGCATGGAATAGAAGTTTACAAATAAATCCAGAAGATAATGATGCAAAGGGCTGGCTGATTTTATCAAAGCGTCTAGGCTCTTAGTCTGGATAAGAATCTAGTCTGTAAATTCTCTATAGATCTTTATTATTTTTTATAGATGAAATTTTCTTATTTTACTGTTTTATACGCCGTTTGTCTTTTAAATGCACAATATTCAGGCGATGAAGTTGTTTGGAAAGCTGTTAGATCATTTTATAACTACGATACAGGAAAAGCAATAACGATCTTAAATAATGCGAGGATAGATTACCCGGAAAATCCTACAGTACATTTAACTTGGGTGGCTGCAAGGTGGCTACACAGTCAAGCCCACGATCCACTAGATGTTACGTGGCATACTTTAAATAATGATATTGATTTAATTATACCAGTTTATAATAGATTGATAGAAAGATTCCCAGATAACCCTAATTATAAATTATATTTAGGTTCTACAATTGGATTAAAAGCTAGAGTCTCTTTAGGCAGAAAAGAATGGTTAAATACCTTGTTGTGGGGTTATAAAGGATTTAATATAATTTTGAAAGTGGCTAAAAATAATCCTGAAATTGTAGATGCACAATTACCTTTAGGAATTGTTGAGTATTATGCTGGTATGTCAAATGCTCTTATACGTTGGGCTGCATCTGGAATGTTTGGTTTGAATCCCTCAAAAGTTTCTGGTGAGAAAAAGATATTAAAAGCAGCAGAAAATGGTCAATGGTCTTGGATTGAAGCTAAAGGTACATTAGTATTTATGCATCTTTGGGTAAATCCTAAACCAAAGTTTGCGCTTCTTTTTAGTCATGATCTTGTTTCAAACTTTCCAAAACGTTATTATTATAGAGTACTATATACTGAAAGCCTTCTAAATAATTCACTATTGACTGATGCATATCAATCGCTACTAATGCTTGACTCTATGTTTTCAGATTTAACTGATATTCATAAAGACTGGTATTTAGCTTACAGGAAATATGAGTGGGCATTATATCATTATCTAAATGATGACTATCCTTTGGCATTATCTTCTTTAGATGTTGCCATAAAAAATTATGGTGCCGAATTAGATGTCGTCTTAGGAAATGCATTGCTATTAAAAGGTAAAATACATGATCTTCTTGGAGAAAGAAAAAATGCTGTGAAATATTACCATGATTGTATTCAGTTAGATAATTATTCTTATGCGATTAAAGAAGCAGAAAATTATATAGATAAACCATTTAAAAAATAGGGTTATAAATCGTGACAGTTACTCCAGATTACTATTGTAATAGCTTAACAGAATATTCTCGATTTAAAACAAGAGAAGTAAAAGTGGGATCATTAGCTATTGGAGGGAATAATCCAATACGATTGCAATCAATGACTACAACAGATACAATGGACACCGAAGGAACTGTTGAACAATCAATAAGAATGATAAAGGCAGGATCTGAATTAGTTCGAATTACTGCACCAAGTAAACGTGAGGCTGAAAATCTAATAAATATTAAAAAAGAAATTCGTAATCGTGGATATAACACTCCATTGATTGCAGATATTCATTTTACACCTAATGCTGCTCTTATTGCAGCTAAAGTTGTAGAAAAAGTTAGAATTAATCCTGGGAATTATGTAGACAAAAAGAATTTTAAACATATCGAATATAATGATGAATCTTATGCCCAAGAATTAGATAGGATTAAAGATAGATTTACTCCACTTGTACAAGTATGCAAAGAGAATGATACTGCAATGCGTATAGGAACTAATCATGGTTCTCTATCAGATAGGATATTGAGTAGATATGGAGATACGCCTGTTGGAATGGTAGAATCAGCTCTGGAATTTATTCGAATATGTGAAGAATTAGATTATTATAATTTGATAATATCTATGAAAGCAAGTAATACTCAAGTGATGGTGCAAGCATATCGGTTAGCTGTGGCAATGATGAAAAAAGAAGGTATGAATTATCCTTTGCATTTAGGAGTTACAGAAGCTGGCGATGGGGAGGATGGTCGTATTAAATCTGCTGTTGGCATTGGAGCTTTATTGGAAGATGGTATAGGAGATACAATTAGAGTTTCTTTAACTGAAGAACCTGAGTATGAATTACCTGTAGCAAAACAATTGATTGACCGGTATAAAAAACGTGGCAAACACGCAAAGATACTTCCAATTATTGATCCGATTTTCCAACCTTATAATTATTCAAAAAGAAAATCTTTAATAATAAATAATCTTGGACAAAAACATGTTCCTCGTGTGTTTGTTGATATCTCAAAAGAAGATATACTATTATATGAAGACCTACAAGAGGTTGGTTATAAATATTCTAATGAATTGGATAAATGGATTATAAGCGAACAAGCTGTAGATTATATTTATATAGGTGACAAAAAATTAGATTTGAGTTTGCCAGGATCTCTTATTGCTATACAAAATTTAAAATCTTGGGAAAAGTCTAAGCAAACCCTGCCATTATTTACATTAAAAGAATATTTAGATTATAAAGGAGATAGAGGTATAATTAACTTTGTTAAGTTATCAACAAGCGAATTATTATCTGCCAATATCTTAACATTAAAAAGTGATGATTCTGTTGTCATAATAATTCATACAGATAATAATCATGGGGTAGCAGATATCAGAAGGATATTCCTTGAGCTTGTAAAAACCGATTGGAAAGTACCTGTAATCATTAAAAAAGAATACTTTAGCATAACTAAGAGTGAATTTAAATTATATAGCTCTACAGATGTTGGATCGTTATTATTAGATGGCTTTGGTGATGGTGTTTGGTTGTGTTCAGATTTTTCTAATGATATAAATACAAAACTAAGTTTCGGTATATTACAAGCAACACGGACGCGTATTTCAAAAACAGAATACATATCTTGTCCTTCCTGTGGTAGAACTTTATTCGATCTTCAAAAGGTTACCAGTGAGATTAGATCGCGAACAAACCATCTTAAAGGCGTTAAGATTGGAATTATGGGGTGCATTGTAAACGGTCCAGGAGAAATGGCGGATGCAGATTATGGATATGTAGGAACAGGTGTTGGTCAAATATCTTTATACAAAGGTTATGAAGTAGTAGAAAGAAATATTCCGGCAGATACAGCAGTTGAAGCACTTATAGATCTAATAAAAGCGAATGGTGATTGGGTTGAATCAAATTAATCTTTTTAAATCTTAATGTTAGATTTGGTTGCTATTATAATATGATTTATTCGTAAAATTCAGTCAACCAACTATGAAAAAACATAACATTTTATTTTATATATATTTATTCTTATTGTTTTTACCTGTCAGTACAGGTGTTAATGCGCAAGATAATGATTGGGTTTTCGAAGAAAGAAATGTTATTTCTCTATATTGGACTACTCTAGATCAAAAAGAAAAAAAGATTTATTTATTTTCTTATATGACCCAAGTGTATGAAACATATGATGCATTGAAAAAAGATGTTGGTTATGAAAAAATAACACAGTGGTACTTTGATAATAAAGCAGAGGCTGTATTTGGAATTTTTGATCAGCTAGAAGAGGTCGATATTGAAGAATATATTGGATGGATTGATGAGTATTATAGTCATAAAGAATTTCAGAATAACTCATTTATGGATGCTCTAGTTTTTGCTTTTCGTTTTCAGCAGGCCTCTGGTAAGACTATTTGGGAAAAATACGAGAATTTGAAATTTGATAAAATTGAACTAAAGAATGAATGAAGATAGTAACTCCGAATTTTATTCGTGAATGGAACGATATAAGAAAAGAAGGTGGGTTAATTCATCTTTTTAAACAAAAGGGTGCCATCGTACTAGTTGTTTTTTTTCTATATTATCTTATCCGTGATTCAATTTTGTACATTTTAATACCGTTATTGGTTGCTAAGGAAATCATTACTTGCTTTTAAATGTTGACAAGAATTGTAAACATTTTAATTCTTCTTTACACATTATCCTTATTTAGTTGCGCCCCAAAAATTCAAATCTTAGAGAAATACGATAATGGCCGAATAAAACTAAATCGTGAATATAAAGTGATTAAAGGTGGAGTAAAGTCAGATTCAGCAACTATTAAATTGATCAAGTATCATCGTAATGGCATGAAACTTTTTGTTCAAGATATCAAAGAGGGTCAGCCAAGTGGAAAATATAATTCCTGGCATCAATCTGGGAAAAAATTTGCAAAAGGAAATTATACTGATGGAGATTTATCTGGACGATGGACATGGTATGGTAATGATGGTCTTCTTGATTCTGTGAGATCTTTTGATAAGGGTGTGCTTGCTGGGGAGTATATTGATTATTATAATAATGGAAAACCTCAATTAATTGTTGATTATCTTGATAACAAAAAACATGGTAATTATAAAGAATTAGATATAGTTGGTAATAAGGTTTCTATTGGAGAATATCGTAAAGATATTCCTCATGGGAAGTGGGTATGGTGGAAAAATAAAGTTAAAGTAAGAGAAATATCTTATAATAATGGATTGAAAAATGGCCCGATTCAAGTATTTAATAATCTAGGAAAGATAAAAATAAGAGGTGGTTATTATGATGACCAAAAAGATGGCCTCTGGAAGTGGTATAGTGAAGGCAAAGAATTAGATTCATTAATATCCTATATGGAAAATAATTATAATGGTGAATATAAAGTTTGGTATAGTAATGGTGAGATATCTGTATCAGGTAATCATACTCTCGGACAAAGGGACGGAGAGTGGATATGGTTTAATAAAAATGGGAAAAAGGACTCTATTATAACCTATGATAAAGGAAAATTATTTGGATTAAGTATTGTTTATTATGATGGTAAACAGCCTTATAAATTAATGAATTATGTTGATGATAAGTTGCATGGAGAAATGACAACATTTTATAATGATGGTCAGATAGAATCGAAAATTACATTTATAAGGGGAAAACGTTCTGGTCCTTATAAATATTTGGACTCAAATGGTATAAATGAAGAAGCAGGCATTTTCCTTGAGGATAAACTTCATGGCTTAATTACTAGATGGTACGGTGAAGAACAAATCTCAAGTATTACCATGTTTGCAGATGGAAATTTACAAGGAATAATGCGTGTTTTTAGCCCATCTGGTTCAACAATGAAGGAAGGCTATTATTATAATGGTAATCCCGTTACATTATTTGAATATTATGAGAATGGAAGATTTAAACGTATTCAAGTTTTTAGAGAAGATAAAATAATTGAAGAGAAGCTTTGGACAGAATCAGGTGTAAACATTACAAGCCCTAAACTTGGCTTGAGAAAGAAATCAAATGTTCATTCCAATGGTAATCCAAAATATGAGTGTACATTTATAAATAATAATAAACATGGAATTGAGTGGTTTTGGGGTGAATATTTTGATTTACAATCTTTAAATGTTTATGATCAAGGTATATTAGTATTATCAAGAACCTGGACATCAACTGGTGAACCAAATATTGATATACTTTTTCCTGGTGATAATAAAGAAGTGATTATTGGTCCATATTCAAGTGTAGATTTGGATTAATGACCGTAATTTAAATTAAATATGTTAGACAAAACAATTGATCAAATATTTATTTGGGGTAATCCAATTCTAGTAATTTTTATTGGTATTGTATTAGGATGGATAATTAAGAAATATTTCCATAAACGTTTATCTGCATTAGCCGATAAAACAAAATGGCGTGGTGATGATATTATTCTAAATTCACTTGAGCCTCATATCATTCTATGGTTCTTTCTTGTATCTTTTTCAATTGCTGCGGATAGTGTCATTTTACCTGAATCTTTTGATACTTATAAACAATCTTTATCTACAATTATACTTATTATTTTAATTCTATCCATTACATTATCCATAAGTAAAATGTTAGTCGGCCTTTTTAATCTATGGGCTGAAAAACAAGGTCAGGGTTTTCCATCAACTACTATGTTTACAAATTTTGTATATATAATTGTTTGGGGTATAGGGGTTATGATAATCCTTGATTCTTTGAATGTTGCTATTACTCCAATCTTAACAGCTTTGGGGGTTGGAGGACTAGCTATATCATTAGCATTGAAAGAAACGCTAAGCGATATTTTTAGTGGATTGCATATTTTACTTAGTGGAAAAGTCCAACCTGGAGATTTTGCTGAGCTTGATTCTGGAGAGAGAGGTTATATTACGAATATTACTTGGCGTAATACGACAATGTTAGAAAGAACAAATAATGTTATAAATATACCAAACTCAAGATTGTCTAGCGCCATAATTAAAAATTATGATACTAGAGAATCCTCTTTTTCTGTAAGAGTACCTGTAGGTGTCTCATATGATAGTGACCTTGAAAAAGTTGCTAAAATAACAAAGGAAGTTGCAAATAAGGTAGCTAAGAGCTTAGATGGATGCAGTAAAGATGATAAACCATTAGTACGTTTTTTTGAATTTGGAGATTCAAGTATTAATCTTAAAGTATATTTTAAAGCTGAAAAGTATGGCGATCAACACACTATTATTGACGTATTTATAAGAAGTCTGCATGAACGATATAATGAAGAAGGGATCGATATTCCATATCCTATACGTACTTTAATTCATCAAAATTCGCCAGAATGAAAACATTTATAATTATTGGGTCTTTATTCATGGCTTTAACAGTTATGGCAGGAGCTTTTGGTGCACATAATTTAAAGGAAAAATTATCCGTGGATTATATGAAAATATTTGAAAAAGGTGTCCAATATCAAGCATATCATTCAATGGGTTTAATATTATTAGGATTATTAGGATTTAATTTCCCTCAACATTTACTTTGGTTCCCAGCACTATGCTTTGTATCTGGAATTGTTCTTTTTTCTGGATCTTTATATGTATTAGCAATAAGTAATATTAAATGGTTAGGTATGGTAACTCCAATAGGAGGAATTTCATTTATTTTAGGTTGGATATCTCTAGCATGGGTTGTTTTTCGAAATTGATTTTATGCATCTAAAAATAAAATCCTTATCAAAAAGTGCTGGAAATTTATATCAAAATCATGGGCATTTTCATGAAGGAGATGCTGGCCTTGATTTATTCATAATTGATACGTTAACTATAGAACCTGGGCAGACTGCATTAATTAAGTCTCATATTGCTTGTGAGAATACAGATGGAATGCCTTATTTATTGATGCCTCGATCTAGCATATCAAAAACTCCATTGAGACAATGCAATTCTATTGGTTTAATTGATGCTGGATATAGAGGAGAAATTATTTCTGC
>CEVQ01094361.1_pt1 | contig 11778 bp, 6 predicted proteins | sample 356551 | NCBI WGS metagenome assembly CEVQ01 (sample SAMEA2623756, study PRJEB7988) | marine metagenome | biome: marine biome (ENVO:00000447); feature: mesopelagic zone (ENVO:00000213); material: "saline water (ENVO:00002010), including plankton (ENVO:xxxxxxxx)" | depth 250 m | reverse complement strand
CGAAGCCCTCGAGACGGCCTGCAGAAGGCTGGGGGTAACGATCAGGGAAAAATGCGAGGTCCGCGACGTGCTCGTTGAGAAAGACCGCGTCAGCGGAGTGAGAACCCTCTCCGGCGACTTCAGCTCGCCGATTGTCATCAACTCTGCCGGGTCCTGGGCAAGTGAAATTGGCGGAGTGGAGCGGATAGAAATTCGGCCGATCAAGGGACAGATGCTCCTGCTGGACTGCGGGAAAAACGAGAAAGAGATCCCGCGGCACACCATCTACGCCCACAGCGTCTACCTGGTGCCGAGGGCGGACGGCCGCCTCATCGTAGGAACGACGGTAGAGGACAAAGGCTTTGATAAAGAGATCGAGCAGGAGGCCGTAGAGGGGCTCCACCAGGGCGCCGCCGGTCTCTTTCCCTTCCTGGCAGAGATGCCTGTGCTGGAAGCGTGGGCTGGGCTCCGCCCCCTTGGAGCGCAGGACATCCCCACCATCGGCCCCCTTTCCCCTGAAGGCTACTATGCGGCCGTCGGACACTACCGCAATGGAATCCTGCTGACGCCCCTCACCCAGGAGCTGCTGGCGCGGGAGATCCTGAGCGAAGATTGAGGACGGACGAGCTGCCGCCAGCCCGCTGCCGGGAGTCTCCACTCAGGCTCCGAACTTCTTCATCCTCGATGCATGGGCCATGGCCAGGGTGACCATCTCCGATGCCTTGAAATTTCCGAGATCGCCGGCAAGACAATCGCGCTCGCTGAAGACGGCATCTGCCTTATTCAGCGCCAGCTTCGAAGAGATGAGTGTTGGCACAGGATGCCAGCTGTGTTCCAGGTGAATACAGGGAGTCGAATGGTCACCCGTCAGGATCAACGCGTCCGGTTCGAGAGCCTCGATACGAGGCAGGATGGCGTCAAAGGCTTCCAGGGCGCTGACCTTTTCGTCAAAGAGTCCCGAATGCCCCGCGCTGTCGGTGGGCTTGTAGTGCAGGAAGAAGAAATCGTGCTCGCCGTAATTCTCTTCCAAAGCCTGCACCTCTTCCTCTATCCCATGAGGACTGCCAAGCACCTTCATACCGACGAGCCGCGCGACACCCCGGTACATCGGATAGGCGGCGATAGCGGCCGAGCTCGCCTTGTAGAGGTCGTTAAAAGAAATAAGATCCGGCAGGCCTGAAAAACCCCTCAGGAGCATCCCGGTGGCGACCTCTTCATCCGCGAGGATCTCCCTCGCCGCGGAGAGAAAAGTCGCGACCAGCTCAGCTGAGCGCTCAGAGGCGGTATCACCGGCAACAACGGGCAACAATTCGAGGCCCTCGCGCTGCGGGTCGTTGTCATTCAGGCAGGTTCCGAGTTCACCGCCGCGAAAGAGTACCGTGAAACGATGTTCCTTGCCGTTGAGCAGGAAGAGTTCCACGCCCGGCAGCTTACCCTCGAGTCCTTCACGAAGCCTCTGGCACAGCCTCACATTTTCCTCATCGGGAGGACGTCCGGCTCTGCGGTCGTGAACAATGTTGTCGGCATCAATCGTCGCGAAATTCGCCCGGGCAGCCAGGTCCCCAGGCTGCATGTCAAAATCGCTGCCCAGCGCTTCAAGAACACCGCGGCCGAATTCAATCTCGTAGGGTTCATAGCCCCAGAGCGCCAGGTGAGCCGGACCGCTGCCGGGAGTCACGCCGGGCGCGATGGGGAGCGATCTCCCCAGCGAGGAGCGGCTGGCCAATCGATCGAGATTGGGAATGTTGGCGGTCTCGAGCTCCGTGCGGCCGGTCTCGGGGTCGGGAAGCCCTCCAAGCCCATCGAGCACCAGCTGGATCACTTTTCGACCGCTGTCGGGGATAAAAAGATCGCGTGTTTTTGAATGCATCCTGCCTCTCGATATCTGCCGGCTCTACCGGGCTCTCCTGGCAAGCCCTCTTTCGGAGAAGGATATCAGAAGCCTGCAGCCATGGGAAAGCCGCAATCCCCTCAAGCCGCGGCATCACGAGGGCTGGTCCCGTTGCAATTAAGGTAAAACTCTGTTCTCCTCTTCAGCAACACCCATTCGAATGGCCACGGAGACGAGATGAAGATCCTATCACTCGGGCACAGCAGCTACATCCTGGAGATGATTCCTGAAGGCAGAAAGCCGGTACGCATCCTCGCCGACCCCTGGCTCTCGGACTATCTCATAGGCGATCTGATGGGCCGCTTTCCACGCCTGGAGCTTGACCTCTCAGCCCTGCAGCCGATCCACGCCATCTACCTGTCACATTCACACACCGACCACCTGGATCCCTACTCGCTGCTGAAACTGCGGCAACTGGAGCCGGCTCCAACCCTCCTCCTCCCCCAGAGCCTCCAGTACCTCGAGCCTCTGCTGAAAGAACACCTCCCCGAATTCGAGATCATGAGACTTTGCCAGGGCCTGGAGCTGGACCTTCATGGACTTAAAATCGGAGCGTTCTTTAACCCGGAGCTCAGGGCGACCAACGAAGATGACGTCATGGTTCTCACCGCCGAGACTCATGAGGAGGTTTTCATAGGAGAAGGGGATGCCCTCATGCCCCTCTATGATCCAGCCGCCCGGCAGACGCTGGCTGACAGGTTCTCGAGAGATGGAGTGCAGACCGCCTGCTTCCTCACCGTAAAGAACGAGGGTGACTCCACCATGAACATGCTCGCGGCAGAAGACGGGGAGCAACGCAAGGAGCTGCTCGGACAAAGCATCGAGGCGACCTATACGGAGCTGTTCGACATCTACAGCCCATTAGATGATGAGGCTGACCCGCTCTGGGGAAATCCCAACCTTGTCAGGATCATCACCGGACAGGGGATCTGCTACCCGCAGGCGCTGAACCCCGACTACAACCGTATTCTCTTCCCGATACGACTGGAAGATCGGGTCCGCATGGAGCGCGAGGTAGCTGAGCAATTCGACTGCGGGCACTCCATCGAAGAGCTCGTCCCGGGACAGCTGCACGAACTCAGCGATGGGAAACTGCGGTCCATCTCGGATCCCGAGGGAGTCACCGTTCTCGATAAGGAAGAAGAGCGCCATTTTGATCCGGAAAGCCAGCTCGCGAGAGACTTCCCCACAGGACCGCTGCTTGAAGATCGACGGGATACGGGCGGCCAGCGAAAGCTGATCGGTGATTGCCTCCAGAACCGTTTCCTTCCCTGGCTGATCGGCTCCAGGACCCCCCCGGTGGAGCACCTGCTGGCCGCAGCAGGCGGCGAATACCGGATCCGGGTGCGCTATGGGACGAGTGAAGATTTTGAAGAAACCGATTACCTGCTCAGCTTCTTCAGGCTTTCTCTCGAAGCGGCAGAGAGCTCGGGAAAACCAGATGAATCCTATTGGGCCAACGACCTCGACGATGTGCTTGCCGGAAGAGCGGACGAATTCTCCCTATGCTGCCGCGAGCCGCTGGAAGGAGAGACCCAGCGCCTGTGGCGTTGCCTGGGCCTGCCCTATCTCAACAACGATCTCATCGAAAAAAAGCTCAGGCTGCACTTTGAGCGGGCAGCCAGGGGTGAGAGCATCGCAGCGTGGGCGGAACCGTACTGGGCCGGGGTAGGATGTGTCCCGGAACAGTAGCCGGGGAAGCGGGTATGCCCGTGAACCGGAAGATTACTTTCCGGCGACGGTATCGAGCAACCTCGGCCCTTCCCAGGAGTGATCGTCACCAGCCAGATCGATGAAGCCGAGGCTCACCAGCCCGAGGAAAAAATCGGCCAGCTCGTAAGGCGTCTCGATCGGGTTGACGGCGAGGTCAAGCCCCACGAGGGCGTACACCGAGAAGCCGACATCGTAGAGGTGGCGATCATAGTGAGCGGCGTAATCCGACCGCGTGGGAACCCAGCTCCAGGACTCTCCATCAGCCCAGGCACTCCAGGTTTTTTCAGACGCATCGACGAGGGTCTTACCGGCAACGACAGCCCGTCCATCAAAACCCGTCTCGGGAGCATCGATACTACGCAGGTGAAAAACAGGCGAGAGACCGATCTCAGGAGAAAAATTGATCGGAGACTGCACCTGGCGTCCCCTGAAGGAATTTTTCGCGAGGGTAAAGAGTGCCCCACCCTGGACGAAATTGGTGGCCCGCACACTGGCTCCCATGCCCATGCCGACACCGGCACTGACAGGATCGGTAAAATCAAGCAACCTGTTCTGCACGTTGGTAGCGACCTTGCCGGAAATTTCATTAACGGTGGAACAGCCACTGACGCAGACAATTCCTGCCAACGCGATCAACAAACCAAGCGTTCTGCGACTCAAAATAAACATGTATAGACTCCTCGTTGTTCTTGTCTTCAGTACCCGGGAACCCTGCTCAAGGACCGATAATATGGCTTCTACTCAAGCAAAGTCACATCAAAGCTTCCCCTACCCAACCCGGAAGCATAGAGTTATTTCAAACCAGTCAGAAATTATACCGGCTGCTTCTTTAAGTCCTCTATTAAAAAGATTTAGTGAACATCTCGACTCCCTGAAAATCCCCTCCAGGCTATTCGTAAAGGCCCTCCAGATCCTCCTCGCAACTAAACCGAAAAAATAATAGCCGGTTTAGAGGCTATATTTTAGCCATTTTCCTCGTCAGGGCTCTATCTGGAAGATTAAGATAGGATCTGGGCTCTGAATGCCCACGAGGACCCCAAATGCCTGGAATCGACTTCAAACATCCCCGATATGAGCTCAATGAGCCTCTTGGCCGAGGGGGCATGGGTGCCGTCTGGGAAGCTATCGACCTTGAAACAAACGACCTGGTCGCCATCAAGCTGCTGAATGAAGACAGCCTGGCTGACCAGCGCCTTTTTGAGGGCGAGGTTCGTATTCTGAGCGAGCTACGTCACGAAAACATCGTTCACCTGCTCGATGCCGGCGCGCTCGACGGCCGGCTTTTTCTCGTTATGGAACGCCTGCGAGGGCGCCCACTGGATGAGTTTCTCGATCAACCGAAACCCGGGCATCGGCAGATCGACCAGCTGCTCCACATCACGACCCAGGTTCTCCTCGCGCTTGAGTACATACATGACCGCGGCATCATCCACGGAGACCTGAAACCATCGAATATCATGGTGCTGGAGCCGACAGAGGACTCCAGGTCGATGGCAAAAAACGGGAGCTCGCCCCCCCCAGAGGCGAGCCCGGCCATCAAGGTGCTGGACTTCGGTCTGGCCCGGACCAGCAACCGGCTGACCCAGGGCTCCCTGGGTAAAATATCATCCGGCCGCCAGGGTGCTGACGACGGCGGCACCCCGCTCTACATGGCGCCGGAGCAGCTTGCCTCAACGGCGGCAACCGAACGCTCCGACCTCTACTCTTTAGGAGCGCTGCTGTATCACATCATCGCTGGACGACCTCCGTTCGAGTCCCTCGCCGCCGCGCTAACCCGCAAGCCGCCGCCCCCCTCTCTCGAAAATCTCAACAAGGCCTGCGCCCCGAAGCTGGCCCGGACAATTCTTTCCTTCATGGAAGAGGCCCAGCACAAGCGTCCGTCCACGGCGGCGGAGGCTATCGCGATGCTGACAGATGCCGGCTCCCTGGCCGCGCAGAAACCCTCGACTTCACCTCGTCTCATGCGCCCTGTGTTCATCGGACGGGAACGTGAACGCGGACTGATCCTTCAAAAGCTGGAGGAGGTCCGCAAACACGGAGCCCTTCAAGCGCTACGGCTTGTCGGCGAGGGCGGCTGCGGAAAATCCTGGCTGCTTCACTCGAGCGGCCTGAAGGCCCTGGCCGAATTTGACTTTGAAGCAAACACATTGGAGACCTCCTTCAGGCAGGACAGCACTGGCCATCGGGGCCTGGGCCGGATCCTGCTTGGGAACCGGAACTCGGACTACAGCCCGGGGTTCAGAAGAAGGTTTTCTGCCGATATGAAAGAAGAGTCCCCTCCCGGAATTCCGACGGAGAGCCATTCCAGGGAGAGCTCCAATGACCAGGTGACAGCCGAGGCGGCCGAAGCTCTTCGCTCACTGGCCAGGCGACAGCCGCTGCTGCTGATCCTCGAAGACATCCAGTTCGCCTCTGAAGCGGAAATCGACCTGCTGACCAGGTTGACCGCTGCCCTCAGAGATTCGCCTATTCTCCTCCTGCTGAGCTACAGAGACGAAGACCATCAGCCGGGATCCCTTGTGGAGAGGCTCGGGGGGCGACTTGACGGTAGCGGACATCCCCAGCCCCTGCGCCTGGGGGGCCTGGATGACAATGCCCTCAGAGAATATGCAGAGGCTGTTCTCAGCCCCAGGCTTCCCGCCGCTCCGGAACTCCTCGAGACGCTGGCGACGCGTTCAGGCGGCAACCCGCTGGCTCTTCACCAGGCACTCGGCCAACTGGTTGCTGAAGGTTCCCTCGTACGCGACTCCGGACGCTGGAATTACACCGGAAAACCGGCCGGAGCGGCTCCCGGGAAGAAGATGCTCCTGCAGCTCGACGCCCTCAGCTCCACCCAGCAGAGCGTGCTCATGGCAGCCGGAGTCATCAACGAGACGTTTGACCAGGGCTTGCTGGCCTGCCTGCTCGAGGGCGAAGATGAGACGATGTCCATCCCGGAGGGAACCGCCAGCCTGGTCACCTCGGGACTGCTGCTCGAAGACTCCGGGAGCTATCGTCTCGCCCCGGGACTGGAACTCGATGAGCTGCTCAATTCGATCCCAACGAAACAAGCGAAGCGGCTGCACGAACGGCTGGCGAGGCTCCTGCTGGAGCTGAATGAAGCTCCGGGAACCAGGCTCCGTATGAGAATCGCCGAGCACTTCGAATTGGGAGGAGATGGAGAGGATGCCTTCAACCACTATCTAAATGCCGCCCGCAGCGGAGCGAAAGACTATTCCAACCAGCTGAGCCGCAAGGCCTACGAAAAGGCCCTGGAGCTCTCGCCCGAAAACGACCGACAAGAAATTCTCCGCGAGCTCGGCGGCCTGCACCTCAGCTGCGGAGAACTGCAGAGCGCGCTCGACTGTCTGCTGGAGGCAGAGCGAAGCGCTGCTGACCGCCCCGACAGCGACCGGGCCGAACTCTGGAACGGTATCGCCCGGATACTGCATCGCCAGGGAAAGCTGGACGAGGCGAAGGAGTATTTTAACCGCTGCCTCGCCATCGCGGGGAAGGACACCCGCGTGCTGGCAAAGACCTGCTACGGCCTCGCTGGACTCTTTTTTGATCAGCGGGACCTCGGGCAGGCGCGAAAGCACTTCCAGAAGAGCCTCGAGCTCTACGGTAAAGGAGCGCCCCCGCAGGACCTGGTGCCGCTTCACCTCGGGCTGGCCCTCATCGAAAGGCTCGAGAACAATCCGCAACGCAGCATCGCCCGCTTCAAAGAGGCCCTGGGACTTGCCCGGAAGACAGGACAGCTTCTCGATATAGCCAGGATCCAGGGCAACCTGGCCAATACCTACCGTACCCTCGGCGAGATGTCGGCCGCCCTCGAACACCTGGAAGAATCCACCCGGATCAGGAAACTGACGGGAGACCGGCAGGGGTTGGCCGTCTGCCTCAACAGCCTGGCCCGTATCCAGACCCAGCGGGGAGAATTCCAGCCGGCCCTGGAGAGCACCGAGAGCGCCCTGGGAATTTTTGAGGAGGTTGGCGACTCCAAGGGGATGGCCATAACTCTCTGCAACATCGGGGAGCTGTTGCTGCTGCGTGGACGCCCACGGGAGGCCCGGGAGGCCCTCGAACGCTGCTCGAGACTGGATCGCGAAAACGACGGGACCCCCCTGGCCTGCAATATATTATTCAACCAGGCCCGGGTCGAAATGGCTGTCTGTGAATACGAAAGAGCCGAAAAGCTCTTCCAGGAATGCCTGCGGAGATTGCCTGAGGGCCAAGAGCAGGAGCTTGAGGCCCACACCCTGGCCGGCCTTGCCGAGGTCTTTCTGAAAAAAGAAATGCTAGAGGCCGCAGAGGACGCGCTCCAGGAGGCCGGGGGAATCGCCCAGGACGGCGCAGGGCCTGAAAGCGCCTCCGAGCTGCTGGGACTGCGAATGCGGCTGTGCCGCCAGCGAGGTGAATTTGAGCAGGTCATCGACCTCGGCCGCGCCCCCGACGACAATGAAGCCGGCCCCTATGAAACGGCGAGAAGGGCGCTTGAGCTCGGAGCCGCCTACCGCGACCTCGGCCCGGACTGGGCAGACAAGACCGAGAAGTATCTCGAGAGGTCGATAAGAGAATTTGAAAAAATGGGCTGTCCTGTGGAAACCTCGGAAGCTCTTGGAGAGCTCTCCCTCTACTGGCAGCTCACCGGAGAAGAGAAAGAAGCCCTGGAGCTCCTGCGGCGGGCCGAGGCCATCCTCAGCGCCGGTCAGCTGGGTCCAAGGCGCTCACGATTTACCGAAACATTCAAGACGAGGTTGCAATGAGCAAAACGGCCTATCGACGCAAGGCAATCCTCTCCCGTATTCACAAGGCGCTGAACGCCTTCTACCTCCTCCAGAAGATTGACTGGGAGTACGATATCGGGGAGAGCCTCAGAAAGATCCTCGGCCTCGCGCTGGAAGAAATCGAACTCGATGGCGAAAAGGTCATCGAGCGCGCTCTGATCATCGTGAAGAGTCCCGAAGGAGAGAATCTCGAGATCAAGGCCGGCTGGAAAACGCAGGATGCGGACCTGAGCTTCAGCCATACCGTTGTGCAGGAAACCTTTGAGCGCGGCGAGGCCATACTCTGCGAAAACGCCAAGGACGACCCGCGCTTCATGAACGCGGAGAGCCTGAAGCAGCTCGAGACACTCTCGCTCGTCGCCGTGCCGATGCATTCAGAAAATCGGCCGGTCGGAGTTTTCTATGTCGAGAGCGAGTCTGCGGGAAATGTCTTCAACTCAGACGATCTGGAATTCCTGCAGGAATTCGCCCAGACAATCACCCCCTTCGTAAAATTCGGCATCACCCACCAGGGACATGTCAGGGAAATCCTCAAGCTCAAGGAGGAGGCCATCGGGCGCTACGACATGGGCAACATCATTGGGCGAAGCGAGGCCATCACCGGAGTCTTCGAGCTCGTCCGAATTGCTGCCGAGGTCGACCGCACCGTGCTCATCACCGGCGAGTCAGGCTCGGGAAAGGAGATGATAGCCAACGCCATCCATCACAACGGACCGCGAAAAGCGAAGCCCTTCATCGTGGTCGACTGCTCTGGGCTATCTGAACATCTTCTGGAAAGCGAGCTCTTCGGTCACCTCAAGGGAGCCTTCACCGGCGCCAACAATGAAAAAATGGGCGCCTTTGAAGAAGCCGATGGAGGCACCATCTTTCTTGACGAAATCAAGGACTCTTCCAGGAGCCTTCAGCAGAAGCTCCGCAGGGTGCTGCAGGAAGGTGAGCTGCGCAGAGTCGGAGAAAACAGATCGCGCAAGGTGGATGTAAGGGTGATCTGCGCAACCAACGAAGATCTCGCCAAGCGCGTCCAGTCCGGAGACTTCATCCAGGATCTCTACTACCGCATCAACAAATTCCCTATCCACATCCCCTCGCTGGCGGAGAGACGGGAAGACATCCCGCTCCTGGTAGCTCACTTCCTGAGGCTGATGGATCAGGCCGAACCGCGTGAGAACTCCACAGAGGTTACCTCGGAAACCATGGATACGCTCGTCCACCACGATTGGAGCGAGAACAACATCCGGCAGCTTCGAAATACCGTTGAGCTGGCCCGTGACCTCGCAGAAGGGGAATTGATCGACCTCCCGGTGTTAGACCGGGTCTTTCGCATCCAATCCGGAGAGAACCCCGAGGCGCTCTACCACAGGCCGCCCAGCGACCTGGGTATGCCGGCCGACCACCTTGTCAACATTCACACCGACCGCTTCAAGAGCCTGCTCGAAAAAGAATCCGGGGTGGAGGAAAACGGCAAGCGAGACCGCTCTGAGGCCCCCTTCTACCGCCTGCAGTCGGAATTCCAGGCCCGGGCCATCACCGAGGGGCTTCGCTCCTGCAGGTGGAAGATCAGGCCGGCCGCGCGGCTGCTGGGAATCAGCCCGATGAAGCTGCGTACCTCTCTGAAGGACTATCTCGGCATCCTGCTTTCCCGCCCGGGAATGACCCTTGAAAAGGCCGCCGGAGAATTGGACGTCCCGCCGGAAGTTCTCGAGAAGAAAGCCAAAGACTTTGGTCTCGAAGGCCTGGGGAAGAAAACATGAAGAGCCGCACTAAAATCGGTCTGCTGCGGGTCTATTTCCATATAGACGAGGCCCAGTCTCTCAAACAGAAGCGCCAGGTCATGCGCTCGATCAAGGACCGCCTCAGCAACCAATTCAACGTGGCCGTGGCTGAGATCGGCTCCAACGACCTCTGGCAGGCCGGAGAGCTCGCTGTCGTCACGGTGGCGAACGAACACCAGTTCGTCGACTCGATGCTCCAGAAGATCAACAACTTCTTCGAGGAGGAGCTCCCGATCCGGGTCATCGAGGGGCGAATAGAGATCTTTTGAAAAGTCGCGTCTACAGGCGGAAGAAGCGCCAGATCAGAGCGCCTTATTCTTCCTGGTTGCGGCTCGAGTTGTAGGCATCTATGACCTTCTGCTGAACCTGCGCAGGAGCCGTCTCGTAGTGACCTTCCTCAATGTTATAGGATCCCTGTCCACCTGTAACCGAGCCGAGACTGCTGGCATAGTCGCTGAGCTCGGCGAGGGGAACCAGGGCCTTGATCGTCTGGAAATCTCCAATCGCATCGACCCCCTGTACCCGGCCCCGCCGTCGGGTGATGTCGCCCTGGATATCACCGGTATATTCACTCGGAAAGGTCACCTCGAGGAGAACGATCGGCTCCAGCAGAACTGGCTTGGCTGAATTCACCGCAAGCTTGAACGCCTCCCGACCGGCCTTCTGGAAGGCCACATCCTTCGAATCAACGGGATGCTCCTTGCCATCATAGACCTCGACCTTGATATCGACGAATTCGCAACCGGCGAGAACTCCATCCTTCATCATCGCAGTGATGCCCTTCTCAACCGACTGAACGTAGCTCTGGCTGATCGCGCCGCCGAAGATGCTGTTGACGAACTCAAGCCCGGCACCTCTCTCGGTCGGCTCAACCCTGAGCCACACCTCGGCGAATTCTCCCGAACCACCGCTCTGCTTCTTGTGCCTGTACTGCGCGTCACCCTTGGCGCTGACCGTCTCCAGGTAGGGCGTTGCCGGCAGCCGGGTGGCCACCTCCACTCCATACCTTGACTTGAGCCTCTCCCAGAGAATCTGCAGGTGAAGAGCGCTGACTCCGGAGATGACCAGCTCGCCGGTACGATCGTTCCTCTTAGAGGTGAGAGAAACATCTTCCTCAACCAGCTTGACGTAGGATTCGGCGAATTTCTTTTCGTCCGCCTTGGTCTTGGGAGTGGTTGCCAGGCCGGACATGGGGCTTGGAATACTCGGTGCCGCCATCGAGCGTTTCGACTCGGCGGTGAGATAATCAAAGGTGTGCAGACCCTCGACCTTGATCAGGGCGCCAATCTCTCCAGCTCCAAATTGTTCGACGGCCTCCTGCTCCTTGCCCTGGAATCGAATGAGCTTCCCCACCTTCTCCTGCTTCCCTGTATGGGGGTTCAGGAAGGAGCCGTTCTGGCTGATCGACCCTGAATAGATTCGAAGATAGGTCAGCTTTCCGACAAACGGATCGCTCACAACCCTGAAAACCCGGGCCGAGAACGGCGCATCGGCCGCTATGGAGACAGCCTGGCTATCCTCTCCCGAGTCCAGGTCTACATGCTCGCGCCCCAGGTCATGGGAGGCGGAGGGAGCGTAGCGTACGAAACCATCGATGAGCTCCTTGACGCCGACATCCGTCAGCGAGCTGGTGGCAAAGACTGGAAAGAGGCTCCTG
>CEVQ01140183.1_pt1 | contig 11814 bp, 10 predicted proteins | sample 356551 | NCBI WGS metagenome assembly CEVQ01 (sample SAMEA2623756, study PRJEB7988) | marine metagenome | biome: marine biome (ENVO:00000447); feature: mesopelagic zone (ENVO:00000213); material: "saline water (ENVO:00002010), including plankton (ENVO:xxxxxxxx)" | depth 250 m | reverse complement strand
ATGAGTCACTCAGATAGTCATTACGAATAGATCTCCTATTCTCATTGGTTAACTGTTCGTCCACCCAAAATTCTAATCCAGACTGTTTAATTGCAACACCGTAAACAGTTTCTGCTCTTTCAAAGCTTAGTTTTCCCAAACGCACATCGTTTAACACCAGATCTATATCTCTTTCATATGGTAGTCCCCAGCCTCCTCCGCCGGGAAGTACTGCTATTAACCGATCTCCTGTATTCAGATTATCAATAAACTTAGATTCCTTAACTTCCGTAGTGGAACCACGTTCTACAACAATCTGAGTATTCCCAGGACTTTGCCCACCAAATAATCCATAGGAAGACGATTTGGCACGATCACTTCGGATTTGTACCATTACATTATCTTCCAGTATTTTATAAGCCCGTACCATACCGACGCATCCACGATATTTCCCCGCTCCCTCCATATCCGATACCATCCCATATTGTTCAATCATTACTGGATTATCCACTTCCATGATTTCGGACGGGATATTCGCAATATTGGTTGATCCTGCAGACTCTCCATCAATACCATCTCGCCAAGGATAGCCTCCTGATCCAAACTCGTTAGAAGCTTCAATTTGAACCCACGCTTGCCAAGGGATCACAGTCCGGTCATAACCAGAAAGTGTGCAGAGATATTCTGCTCCTCCTGAACATGCATAAATCCTTTCAGGCAACATCTGGGCAAAAGCCCCCATCACAGCCTGATGTACTCTAATGCACCCCAGATTGCGCGCTGCTACTGGTGCTGGCAGGTTAGGATTAACAAACGTTCCTTCAGGCGCAAGAACTTTTATAGGATTAAAATAACCAGACGTATTTGGAATGTCCACTCCCAAAGCAGCAACAACGTTTCTAACTGCTGAATACACCATACCCTGTGTTGTCGCAAATACTGGTTGTATTGCTCCCGTACACTGGGGGGATGTTCCTTCAAAATTTACTACGATCTGATCATATTTCTTACTCAGGCTAACAACTATGACAATCTTCGTATTGGAAAACCCATCATCATCAATGTAATCAGTGAACTGCCACTGACCATCCGGCATAGTTCTGATGGTTTTCCTCATGAGAGACTCTGTATACTCCAACAGCTGATTCTGATAATGCAAAAGTGTTTCTCTACCGTAATTTTTCACTAGTTGTAAATATTGTTCCGCACCATATTCCATTGCCGCTACTTGCCCTAAAAGATCTCCCATAACTTTATCTGGAACCCTGACTGCCTTCTCAATAACGCGCATCAAAGCTTCGTTAGGACTACCCTGGTCATAAAGTTTTAACGGGGGAATCCGTAAGCCTTCCTGATAGATCTCAGTACTATCTGAAGAATTACCTCCTGCAACACGACCGCCAATATCAGTATGATGTGTCATCGCACAACAAAATCCCATTAATGTATCTCCCACAAAAACAGGTTTGTATTGAAAGATATCAGGAAGATGACTTCCGCCTTCGTAAGGATCGTTATTTATTAAGATATCTCCAGGAGAAATATTTCCCTGGTATTTATCAAGGATAGAACGTAAAGCTGGCTCCATTCCGCCCAAGTGGATAGGTTGGCACATACCCTGACCAATTAATTTGCCATCTGCATTTAGTAAAGCCGTAGAAAAATCCAAACCGTTACGGACTACAGAGGATCTTGAGGTTCTCACAACAGTGATAGCCATACCATCCGCAATACCTTCGAGGGCATTCTTTAAAACTTCTAATACGACTGAACTGCTAATGTTGTCCATATTAACCCTTTACAGACAATTGCTTCTTAGGAGCCTTTTTATATTATAGATAACAGGATGGCAGTATTTCTTTAATAAATATCTCGAATGATCAAATATATCACTGTATACTAACACCCAAAAAGTCTAGTGGAAACTATCACTAGCGTGCCACACATCGGGAAATAACAGAGTTATGCCTTCATCAACCAATACAACATTTGGCCCTCTTGATAACGTAACAGTCATTGATCTTACTCAAGTCGTTGCTGGGGGCAGTTGCACCTCCCATTTTGCAGATTTCGGCTCAAACGTAATTAAAGTCGAACATCCAAGTAAAGGGGATATTATCCGTAATTGGGGACCATTCAACAAAGGACAATCCCTCTGGTGGGCTGTAATAGGGCGCAATAAAAAGTCAGTTACTATAGACTTATCGACGCCAGACGGGAAAGAACTCTTGCTGAAATTAGTAAAAAAAGCCGACGTTCTTATAGAATCATTCCGCGTTGGCACTATGGAAAAATGGGGATTAGGCTATGAACAGCTTGCAAAGGTCAATCCCAAAATTATAGTCGCCCACATCACAGGATACGGACAAACCGGTCCTTACAGCAAACGAAAAGGATTCGGCTCAGCAGCAGAAGCCATGAGCGGATTTGTAAACTCCAACGGCTACCCTAATCTACCACCCCTGCTACCCCCTATGCCTTTGGCTGATGAAATAGCTGGAACATTTGCAACTATGTCGATACTCATGGCCCTCTTGAAGCAAAAAACCCAGAGAGAACATAAAGGACAGGAAATTGATATCAGTCTGTATGAACCTCTCTTCCGTCTCCTTATACCAAATATTATCCAGTATGATCAACTGGGTTTGCTTGCATCTAGAATTGGAAGCCGATTTGCAGACGCATCACCAAGAGGAATCTTTCAATCCAAAGATAACCAATGGTTAGCCTTATCCGCGAATTCCCAAGGAACCTGGGAAAACCTTGCAAAAGCCATCGACCCGGATACGCTAATCAAGGATCCTAGGTTTACTACAAACAAACTCCGTGTGGAACACTCAGAAGAATTAGAAATTATCATACAAGAATGGATGACTACGAAAACATCCAATGAAATCACCCAGGCTCTGGAGTCGACAGGGGCTGTTATATTCCCCGTATATACCACGCCAGATATCCTCAACGATCCTCACTATATTAATCGTGGTAACATTTCGACAATAGAGCACCCAATACTAGGTCCAATTAAAATGCCATCACCCGTGCCGCACTTCAGTTCAACACCTGGTCGTATACAGTTTTCTGGTCCCACCTTGGGTCAGCATAATCAAGAAGTTTTCCACGATTATCTAGGTATTTCACTAGACGAACTAGAAAAACTAAACAAGGCTGGCATTATTTAGCCACGTAAACGGCTATGTTCCTTGAGTGTCATTGACGCGCCTTGTCACATTTGATATACGATATCGAAAGTACAATTAATTAGGAGCTATTTATGTCAACTACGAATCAAGATCTCGCATTCACTCCTGCCTGGAAATTAGCACGAATGGTAAGCCAAAAACAAGTATCGCCTATTGAGCTCACCAATGTATACCTGGAACGTATCGATCAGCTGGATTCTCAGCTTAATGCTTATCTAACTCTAAATCAGGAGGACGCCTTAGCGTCTGCTAAGAAGGCTGAAACCGCAGTAATGAAAGGGGATGCCCTGGGACCTCTTCATGGTCTTCCCATCGGTATAAAGGATCTTGAAAAAACACAAGGGATTCGAACTACACTCGGCTCACTGATATATAAAGACAATGTTCCCAAAGCAGATTCTATTGTGGTAGAACGTTTACGTAAGGCTGGTGTCATCATCCTGGGAAAAACAAATACCTCAGAATTCGGCGCGCTGGGAGTGAATGAGAACAAACTAGGAGATCACTGTCGCAACCCTTGGAATCTGGAACGGACTTCAGGGGCATCCAGTGGTGGCAGCGGTTCTGCCATAGCTGCAGGACTATGTGCTTTGGCAACTGCGGGTGATGGAGGAGGCTCTATACGTATTCCCGGAAGTTTTTGTGGACTCTACGGAATCAAGAATTCCCAAGGCAGGGTTCCCAGCTATGGGGGAGTACCTGGCACACACCTTCCAAACTTCCTCGGACAGCAAGGTCCAATATCAAGATCAGTTCGCGACTCAGCAATGATGCTCCAAGTACTAGCAGGCTATGATCCTCGAGATCCCAGTTCTCTGCGAGAAACGCCACCTAATTTCCTAGCAGCTCTTGAAAGAGGTGTTAAGGGCCTCAAACTGGGCTGGTCCTCTAATTATGGTTATATCCACTCAGACCCTGAAGTGTTGAATGCTACCATTAAGGCTTCACATGTCTTTGAGGGACTCGGCTGTTCTCTCGAAGAATCAAATCTCAGTCTGGAAGCGACCTTCGAGACATGGTGGACTATCTGGACTGCCCACGCCCACATCAACTCAGGTTCATTGCTACAAACCAATAAGGATGACCTCACCTGGTATAACCAGGCAAAACTTGAAGCAGGTGCTGAAGTCACAGCCGAACATTATGCTAAGGCACTTGGTCATCGAGAACAAATGATAGCTCAATTTAACCAAGAATTTGAACAGTTTGACCTACTACTTTCACCTACCATGCCAGTTACTGCATTTCCAGTGGGAACATTTCCCGAGACGATTGGAGGACATCCGGTTCATCCAAACCCACCCTACGGTTTTATGCCTTTCAGCCATCCTATTAATACCATTGGTCACCCCGCAGCCACAGTACCGTGTGGTTTTTCTTCTGAAGGAATGCCTATCGGTCTCCACATCATCGGAAAGAAAGGTGATGAGTCGACAGTCCTAGCTGCCTCTGCTGCTTTCGAAGAGGCCCAGCCATGGACACAATATCTTCCTCCAATATCGTGAGTAAACATGCCTACTTTTTCACATCAATACCTCCAATCTGTGTGCCGCAGCCTGCTAGTGGCCAATCGCGTCAAGGAAGAGGACGCACAACTAATTGCAGAGCACCTTGTTTCTGCAAACCTTTCAGGGCATGACTCCCATGGAATTATCCAACTACTGGTTTACATCGACAGGATCGAAAAGGGGCATATTTTACCTGACGCATCGCTAGAAATTCTTCAAGAAACTTCTACTACCGCACGAATTAACGGTCATTGGGGATTCGGTTATGTGATAACCACTCAAGCAATGGATCTGGCTATTAGGAAGGCTAAAGAGTCAAATGTTGGAATCATCTCAGTGTTCCAACAAAGTCATATAGGACGGTTAGCAACTTACTCTATAACAGCTGCCCAAGAAGGGATGATAGGTTTCATTACCGCTGACTCAGGGAGAACCGTCAAGAATGTGGTACCGTTCGGAGGCAAAGAGTCCCGCTTAGGCACCAACCCGTTGTGCATGGCATTCCCAAGTAATCTTCCAGGACCGTTTTGTATTGATTTAGCTACTGCTTCGGTAGCTAAAGGCAAAGTAGACCTAGCAAAACAACGAGGAGAATCAATCCCCCTGGGATGGATTATTGATAAAAACGGTCGTCCAAGTACCAATCCGAATGATCTAGACCTAGGAGGATCCATCCTTCCAATAGGAGGCGACCAAGGATATAAAGGCTACGGTCTCTCGGTTATAGTAGAAGTTTTATCGGGCATTCTCACTGGTCTTGGGTTCGGTGTAGACCCTGAAGGCATCCATAATGATGGTTGCTTCGTTATGGCTATCAATGTTGAAGCATTCCGTAGTCTTAAATCATTTACAAAAGACATCACTGCTTTCGCAGAATATCTCCAGGAAACCCCTCTAGCCCCTAACAGCAATAAGGTGTATTACCCTGGAGAATTAGAATATTTGACGACCATAGAACGTAAGGATAAAGGAATTTTTGTTGAAGAGGCTACCTGGAAAAGCATTACATCCCTGATGACACGCTATGGAATTACGACCCCTTAATACTATTGATCATCACGAATACAAACCATGATCACGTGATAAAAGACATCAATAGAATCCATGAAATCAGGAAATGGTGTAGCAGGATTTGAGAAGTCAACTACAGGCGCAACCGTAAGCAACATATGAGCATAAGAAACGTTGAGTGCCATCCCGCTAAAAACATATCTGGCTGGGGTATCTTGCCTTACATCAGTATAGTTTGCTACAACCACGTTTGTTGAGGTATAGGTTCCCTTATTGAAATAAGCTAATTCCTCGTCTGTTAATCCTAGGGATTGCTGTTGTGCTACTGGGATATCTAATGAGTACGCCCAACTTCCTTGAACCTCAGGATAACAGGAGGAAGATTGCTCAACAATTTCGGATGAATAAGGAATAAGAAGTTCATCCATTTTCCAGTAATCAGACTGGTCACCCGCCCGTCTTTGACCCAGACTTCCTTCATACTCACTTGCACTAACCGGATCAAAAATTGGTCCACTATACTCGTCATAACCAGTAATAAGATCCAGATTTCCTAAGTTGCTGGTAGGAGTAAATCGTCCCTCCCAATTGGCCTCCCACTGGACAGTGCCCTGACGCCTGAAAGTGGTTCGAAAAACTTGCGGGATCTTATCGAGCAAATATTGAGTTCGTTCTATGTTGGTTTCAGCGTCCTGGGTAATGGAAAGAAGATCATCTCTCCAACGAGTCCAATCTTCCTGTGATACCACAATTTCTTCTAGCTTTCTGAGACGATCTGAGAGCAACTTCGAAGATTCATCCATATCTTTATCAAGACGGTCGAGATGCCTCCCGAGGGTTACTGCAAGCTCCGCAACTTCTTCAGGTGATAGATCTCGAAAATCCTCCGGTAGATCAACAAGAAACGCTTCTTCTAGATCCAGAGAATTTCCTTCACTACTAAACAATCCCACAAGCGAAATCACCAGAGCAAGTCCAGCAACGACGCCAGCAATAACAGAAAGTATAAGGTATCTATCTAATTTCATTTGACAACTAGGAATGCATCCAATCTGAGGGATCACTATACGCTATTTAGGTGTGAGAAGAAAGCAAATGGGTCTGTCTGATGAAATATTTACGGGTATACTAGAAGCACAATCGCTATAGAACGTTGCAACAAGGAGAACATCATGACCAAGATATTAGTCCTTCAAGGGGCAGGAATGAACATGCGTGGCAAATCGCAAATAGAACTATTCGGTACCAAAACTCTGCCAGAAATCAACGAAGAAATTATGGGATATGGAACTGCTTTAAATGTCGACGTCCACATATTCCATTCAAACATTGAAGGGGAATTAGTAAATGCACTCTATGATGCTTACGAAAACAAGTACGATGGAGCACTGATTAATCCTGCAGGAAACACAGCAGGTGCTCCATCGCTAAAAAATGCTATCCCTCAAGTGACTTTCCCTGTAATCGAAATCCACTTTTCCAATCCTAGTTCCCGAGGCTTAGTCTCACACATCCATCCAGTATGTAAAGGGCTTATATGGGGATTTGGAGTCTATGGATATTATCTGGGATTAGAAGCACTGAAGCATAATAAAATCTAGTTGCCGGTATATATTAGGTGAGCTAGATGACTGCCAGCATTCTTTGCGGATTTGCCTTGGTCAGAGATTCTATCTCATCTGGGGTGATACCCATCTCATCCATCCATTGGACCACGTACTTGGAAATATGAGCATACCCTGGACCACCATAACAGGCCATTCTCATTTTAAAGCACACGTCATGTGAGACCAACACCTGATCAAGATGGCCTTCCGCTATTAATTTCCTAATCTGCTTGATTCGAACACTATCGCTGGGAACATCAACAGGTCCATACGGATATGCAGGATTTAACGTGCCAAACCAGTCAAATTCCACATAGCAACCACGACTCGCAACTTTTAAAATTCCATCCATATCTAGAGATGAGCGTTCAATGTGACCCATCACCACACGACTTAAATCTGCACCAGCTTCCTCAAGCATATCAATAATCTGGAAAGGCGAATCTGCACCAGGCCCCGGATGAATAGATAGTGCTACGCCACATTCCGTTTGTGCTGCCACACTAGCACGAAGAGATTTTATTTCATTGGGATCAAAAGGTGTTGAGAAGCCAACTTCACCGATCAATCCGGCCTTGATACCAGTACCGTCTACACCCACAGTTAGGTCAGAAATAATTTCTTTAGTAATATCATCTTCTGTACGGGAATCCATATCTCCAGGATGAAAATAGCCGAAATAGTATCCCGATCCCATCACAATATCTAATCCGGTAGCCTGCGCTATACGACAAAGAGCCTCAGGATTACGAGGTTGACCCACATTGGTCACATCAACAATCGTACCTCCTCCAACATCCTTAAACAGCTGTGCTTCTGTAATTGCCACAGCTTCATCATCTACCACGAGATTGTCAATATTATTAATCCAATTCTTAGTGATCCAGCCTACATTTTCCAAGGTAACCGACTGATGAGCGTACTCCTTACCGATATCATCTTCAGGTTCCACAAATCTAGAACGACTGTCGTAAAAAAAGTGTTCGTGGGGTAATGTGACTCCCAGTTTATTGCTGTCAACCGGCCCTGATACTGTCACAACTTTCCCTTTTAATCCTTCTCCAGACATTTTTATCTCCTCTCAATCCAATTTACTGATACTTCTATTTAGGAAGCCTTATTTATGAACCTGGATGTAGAATCCTACATGGTATTTGAACATGCTAGCAACCGATCAACAATCTCTAAATTTTCATCCAGTGAAAATCCATCTACCCATGGAATAGGTTCCAATAATTCACCGTCAACTGCACCCAATTCAATCATGGCATTTATTACTGACTCCGCCTCTATACGACTAGTACTGACATCCTTCCCAGATACCTGCGACAAAGCCGCCGCTAGGCCGTAGCCAGCCCAATTAGAAACACTAGAGATAATTAAGTGCGTTGATCCTGTTACAGCAGGCTTTTTGGGTAATGAAGGAATGCTGGCTATAGCATTATATAAATTACCCATACCAATTTCATTTCCACCATCACCTATACCGATCGTATGAGAATGCTGAGTAAATAAATAATCCGTCTTTGCTGTAAATGCTGACAAGTTCTGAAAAGACATGTTGTAATAGTTACCATCATCAGTCAGACTACAGCGTTCGATACCAACAACTACAGCCGGATTGTAGGTGGACAGGAGTTTCGATGCAAAATCGCGGCTGTCCTCATGGTCTGCAATAGGGTATTCAACAACATCACTTCCACCTCCCAACGTCCTGAGGTAATCAACAGCATATTTGTCGCTGATGTATATCACCTCCCGGCCAAGTTTTCGTAATGCATTTCCGATTGCTATAGCGCCAGGAGGTCCGTCTGTTTCAATTGTTTGAGGAACTGGTTCATAAAAACCTGTTACCACCATAACCAACCCGGGTAATTCATACAAAAACCGAGCTGCATCTCGACAGAAGTCTGCCGGCAAGAGGGATTTGAGTTGAGCCATACCTTCAATCGATTTTTTCCTGCCTTCACCGTGATGGGACAGGATAATGTCCTCTATTGAGGAGAATTGTTGTAACGTACTCATCAAGTCACCTCTTTCTTGCTGATATTAAACGACGCTTGTTTGCTCTGTAGGCTCCGAACGTTCTAGGAATTCCAACCAATTTCCATCAGGATCTTTAGCAAATGCACCTTTTCTTGCCCAAGGATAAGCTGGCTTGTCATTACGAACCTGAGGAGGGGTCAAAAACTCTACTCCCTCTGCTGATAAACGGGCATACACGTCATCCAAGTCCTCCACTATGATTCCTAAATGACCCGATCCAATATCGACAGGCCTTCCCTGGTCAAGCTGCTCTGGAACAGGATCAAAAAACTGCACCAATTCCACTGAATGTCTCATATCCCCAATACCTAGGTAGACCATGTTATACCGAACTTGTTCTTGACCAAAGAGAGCTGCGCCGAACGATCCAGCAGACCCCTGATCCCGAAACTCTTCACGTTCAACCGTCATTCCTAACAAATCACGGTAGAAAACCAATGACTTTTCAAGATCCTTCACAATAAAGCAGGTGTGATTAATCCACTTGATCATAAGCTCCTTTCAGGGTTTGTTGACCCGATCGACTAAAGTATTGTATATAGGTAGCTAGGCTATTCGACAGAACAAATAAATAACATTCGTAATTGGTTGCCTTCCCTCCGCACCATACTACAAAGGAATATACATGTCACAACTAGGATCAGAGAAATGCGTTGCCTGCAGAGCAGATTCCCCGAAGGTAACTCAAGCAGAAATCAATAACCTTCTCCCTGAAATACCTGACTGGGAAATAACCAGCGAAAAGGACGTTCCTCAGTTGACTCGCTTATTTTCTTTCAAAGGATTTTCCGCACCAACTGACTTCACCATGGCAATCGCATCGCTTGCTGAAGAACAAGGGCATCATCCACGCATAATACTGGAATGGGGCAAGGTGAGCGTTTCCTGGTGGACCCACAAAATCCGCAATCTGCACCGAAATGACTTTATCATGGCTAAAAAGACAGATGATATCTTTAGTAAATTTCTGGGTAATAATCCTGACTAAGCCATGGTTCATGCACTTACGAATCAAAATTATCGGGCTTTGTGGCTAGCAGCATGCTTTTGGTATACCGCCCGATGGACCGAGTTATTTCTTCTTGCACTGTTAGTCCTCGATATCACAGACTCTGTGTTCTGGGTTGGCTTAGCAACATTCCTTAGAATTATACCTCTACCCATTCTCGGCATTCCTCTAGGAAGAATAGCTGACCGAGTCAACAGAAAAAAAATGCTTACAGTGGTACAAGCAGTTCAATTTTCTGGCATGTTACTTACAGGATTATTCCTCCTAGCTGACATTATGTCGTTATGGTGGATCGTGGCAGTTACTCTCGTAATGGGTACCGGCTGGGCTGGAGACTACACATCGAGAAGACCGTTGACTCATGACATTATGGGTCAGGAACAAATCACTGGTGCGATGTCCCTAGACCTCGTTGCTCTTTTTGGGGGTAGGTTTATTGGTCCCTTCACAGGTGGTTTTGTTGCTGTCCAGTTTGGTCTCAGTCAAGCGTATTTAATGGTAGCAACTTTCTACTTGTTAGGACTCTTTTTCCTATATTTTGTGAAAGTAGTGCATGATCCTGCTAGCAAGGAAAAACTGGGAAATAACCAGCCACCTATAAAAAGTGCCCTCAAGTATGTTTTGACCACTAAACACCTTATCGGAGCTCTATTAGCAAGTGTAATTCTTAATACATTTATTGCTCCTTACGCCCAGTTCATCCCAGTCATAGCAGAGGAAACTCTTAATGTTAGCCAAGTACTTGCCGGTATGCTAGTGTCAGCTGAAGGACTCGGTGCACTAATAGGTTGCTTAGTTTTTGTTAGTCGACCCAAAATTAACTATCACGGACGCTATTTCCTGTTTGGAATGCTCGGATTTTGCACCGCAATTCTTCTCTTTTCTCTGTCCAGCAATTATTTTGTTGCCCTGGCATTTGTAGGTATTTCTGGGCTAGCTTTATCAGGATATGCCATCATGCAATTCACCCTCATGCTAGTCTTCCCGCCAAAATCAATGCAAGGATTCGCTGTTGGGGCCATGCTTTTTGCACAAGGAACCTGGTCAATAGGAAATCTTGAAGTCGGAGTAATTGCCAGTTTTATCGGTGCAAATAATGCCATGGCTATTTCCGCTGGCACTGGTTTACTTTTAGGGCTTCTAGTGTTCTTATTGGTGCCTGAACTTCGGAAGCAAACAAGTGAAATTCTTAGCAAGCAACGTTCATACTAATAATTTTGAAATAACTTCCGTAGCTCACCTTTGTCTTGCGTATAACTCAATGCTAGCATCAATTTCAGACGAGCTTTAGCTGCTGTAAGGCTCCCTCCCGGCAGGGCTCCTGCTCCCAATAATTGCGCTTCAGGTCCTCCATCAGAGTGAAATCCTTGATTCAAAACCCCTCCTATTGCACGATGAACCAGCACAATAGGGACACCATGCAACAATGTTTTTTCTATAGCTTTATTCAT